>OERM01000097.1_pt1 | contig 32359 bp, 33 predicted proteins | sample 1540021 | NCBI WGS metagenome assembly OERM01 (sample SAMEA3891245, study PRJEB23780) | metagenome | biome: terrestrial biome; feature: animal house; material: water of meat washing | place: Italy | collected 2015-05-12 | reverse complement strand
AGCCACCATCTAACCAATAAGTTACTTTCATGTGTTCAAATAAATCTAAAATATAAAATAAATCTTTTTCTGTTACATTATTATTTTTCATTTTATTTTTTATCACTATATTTATGTCATTATTATTTTTGTCTAACGTAAATTTATAATTATTTTTTTCAAGTTTAATACCATTTACCTCTATAGTACTTAAATCAGAATTTAAACTATCTAACTCTTCAATCTTATATTCTCCGGCTACTAAATAATTTATAGATAAATCTTTATTATTAGATATATCTGTTTTCATATCTTTTATATAAAATTTCATAACTGAAGACTCTCCATTTGGAAATACCTTCAAATAATATTTACCCTTTTCGCCACCATTAAGACATATAGTGAACGTTTCATTATTATATTTATCTTTTAAATCACTATTACCATCAAATTCTTTACTTACACTAATAGTTCCTTTTTGATAAGGAATAGTTACTTTAGGTATATTAAATTCTTCATTTATTCTAGTTTTTTTAGAATCTAAAGGATCATAAAAACTTATAGCTGCTTTTGTATTTGTAGGAATATTTTCACCACCATAATACTTATCTTTTAATCTTATTTTAAACTTTACCTCCATACCACTATAATTCACTGTACCTAAATTCCATGTTAACTTTTCTTCTGAATTTTCACTTGTAACTTTAGGTTGTCTAATATTTAACTCTTTTTTAAACTTAGAATCATTATCATCATTTAAATTAGTAGCTATAGATGTTTTTCCTTGTCCATAAGCATTCTCTACTATTTCAAAATTATTAGGAACTATATCAGTAAGAACTGCATCATCCATAATTCTATTTTCATTAATGATATTCATTGCTATGTCATTATAAACCGAATCTAACCTATTACTATCATCTGTGATAAAATATGATCCAGAATTATTTATGCTTTTTATAAAATCTTTAGCTATTTTTTTTTCAGAATCGAATCTTCTTCCAGTAAATAATCCAATAGAATAAAAATTAACTTTATTTTTATCCAAAAATCCTTTTTCATAAAAGTATTCCTTGGTATGAGGAATTATGTACTTCTCTATATAATCAAGGCTTGGATATTCTCTAGTTTCTATGTTCAAAAGTTGAATTGGCAAACCATCTGTAAAAAAAACAACATATTTTTTATTATTTGAATTTCTATCATCTAATTTTTTTTTAACAAGCTCTAAAGCAGCTTCAATATCTGTTCTTCCATAAGCTGTAATTTTATCAATTTTACTTTTTACAGTTGAATACTCACTAGTGTAATCACATAAAACTTTAGCATCATCAATGGATCCTTTAATAAAGTATTTTTTATAACAATTAAATCCATTAAAATCACAATATCTCCCTATATAAGTTTTATTTTCTCCTGAAAATTCTATTAATGATATATTCGCTCTATCTCCAAATGAACTTTCAATATCATCTAAAAAATTTTTCATAGCTCTTTTTAAAGTTGGCATTTCATATTCCATACTTCCGGATTTATCAGCTACCATAATAATATCTACAGGATTTACTATTGATCTCTTATTTCCTTTAAGTTTTAATGATATTTCATACTCCTCATTTCCTAAATCTGTAGCTGTTTTAAGTAAATCAACTTTACTTTTAGTCTGCACCCAATTTGAATCTCTCTCTGACTTATTTACATTTACTGCCTTAGTTACTTTATAAGGGAAATTTAAACTTAAAAACATTGCAACTAAAATCAATATTATCTTCTTACTTATCTTCATATTAATTCACCTTACTTTTTTAATTACAAATTGATTCCAAATAATTTTTAACATCATTATTTATCTCATTCCATTTTGATGAAATTTCTGATTTCTTTGGTGCAATTGCTTCTACATTTACATCTACCACTAATCTTTTTCCCTTATATCTCCCTCTTTCATATTCACTTAAACCATTTAATTTTAAACTTACTGAACTTAATATTTCTGAACTATAGTTACTTTTATTATTAGTAGTTAATGAATCCTCATATCTACTTGCTGCATCAAATTTATTATTTTTTTCTGCATCAATATCATCTTTGCTTCCATTAGGCAAAACACTTGAATAATAATAATACCCGTCTTTTCCATCTATCCAAAGATTGCCTTCATTCTTATCTTTATTACTTGAGTCTACTATATTTTTTAAATTTAAAGTAACTAAATTAGTATCTCCAGGCCAAGGATTTCCATCTTCATCAATCCATCTAGGGGTTATACTAACTCTGACAAGCTCACCATTATCTCCAGTATTCTTCACTTTTACATTTTTACTAATTTCATTTCCATTCCAAGTTTCATTTTGTTTAAACCTCTCAGCAATCTTAACACTAATACTTCCAGTTCCAAAGTTGTTTACAACATTATCTGAAGAAGTAAAATATTTAGCAAATACTGTAATAGAAAATATACTGGTAATAATAATAAATCCTATTAAAACCTTAAAAAATCTATTTTTCTTCACATCAATTACCTCATCTATAAATACTAATTTTTTTCTTTTCTCTTACTATTTACTATTGCTAGTAGTAAAAAAGAAATTATTATTAATACTAAATATATTCCAACACCAGTATCACCAGTATTTGGAACAATTGTTTTTTTATCTATCTTATCCTTAATATTAATTACATCATTTTCTTTACAGTTCTCTATATATAGTGAACTATCTTCTTTTCCATAACTATCCTTGACAGCAGTAAAAATCCAATCAACTTGCGCTTTCTTATTTTTGTATTCATTTCCTGCTTCTTTTCCAGGAAACTCTGCAAAAGCCTCAAGTTTTTTAGACTCACCTGGCTTTACTTCTCCTAAATAAATGTTATTTTCTAATCCATTCTGCCCACTAACAACTCCATCATATATACAATTCCCATCATATATTACCTTAAGCTCTATCTTCTCTAATAAATCATAACTTTCCTTTTTACTGATTCTTTCAGCTCTCATAAATATTTTATAAGAATCCTTATGCTTGTTATTTAATAAAATATTTCTTTCAAGCTTATCTCCTGGAAGAATATTATCTGACCATAAAAAGGGCTCATCCCCCTGAATGAATACTATACCATCAGCATTTCCTTCTAATTCAACATTAGGGGTTGCAAATGTACTTGCAACCCCTGGCTTACATATTATTAAAAGAAATGCCATAGTAAATAAAAAGGATTTTATTAGATTCTTCATCCTTTTCACTCCTTGCATCATGGTTATAACTTAATTTAAAATATTACTTATTTATGTGCATTAGTTTTTGCACCTAAAGTCTTTATAGCTTGTGGTGCATCTTTCCAAGAATCATTTACTGCACCATTAGCAGCTTGTACACCTTCTGAATCAACAACTACATCAAATTTTAATCCTTTAAATTCATTTGTAGTATCTTTTGATAATGTAACACTTTCTAATAAGTTTGCAGTTTGTCCATCTGGATTAACTATTCCATTATAGTAATAATATCCATCAGAACCTTCTATCCATTTTCCTTCTTCAGGCTTATTAGAATCAGTTAAGTTATTTTCAAAGTTTAAAATTATATTCTTTGTATCTAAATCAGACTTTTCTTCTCCCTTAGCATCTTTCCATACTTTTTTTATCTTAACTCTAATTAATTGATCATATGTAGCTTTATTGCTTACATTAACTTGTTTTGTTACATTATCACCTGGTAATGTATTATCAGCTTCTTCCTTATTGAATTTTTCATTTATCTTTATTCCTGAATTTGGATCGCTAGGATTATCTGTACTTGCTGTTGAAAATGGGTTTGTTACAGAATCACTTGATGTAAACCAAGCTAAAGATCCTCCTATACTTCCTACTGCTAAAACACCGGCTATACATAAGCCTATTATTTTCTTCTTACTCAATTTAAATTACCTCCCAGTTTATAAATTATTTATATTATTCTTATAATTTAAATCTAACTTTTCTTTCTTGCTCCTAAAGATTTATTGAATATAAAATCAATTAAGATAATAACTACAAGTAAACCTATAAATATTAACTTGTTTTTTTGTAAGCTACTTAAAAATGCGCCTAAATATGGCACTTGAAAAACAACCTTTCCAACAAGTAATTTTTCATCTAAAGGTACAGGATCTTGAGTATTATTTGCATCACCTTTTGTTATAAATTCAGTTTTTCCATCACTATTAACTATGTCTATAGCTCTATGAGTTGTAACATTATTAGTTATGTCACTTTTAAAAGTTATAACATCATTTTTCTTCACCTCATTTGGTAATGTCTCCTTTACAACTACCAAATTTCCTGGCTTTATAGTAGGACTCATACTTCCAGTTAAAATATCATAAACTCTATATCCTCCTATACTAATTCCAGAATCACTTTTCTTAGCAAAAAAGCCTAGAAGTAAAAATGCTATAAGTATAGTTAAAAAACCATAAAATAAAATATTATAAAAAATTTTTATACCTTTTTTCATAATTATTCCTTTTCTTCCTTTTCAACTTTACAGATATGTAAAATATTGTTTGCAGATTATTTATAACATCTTAAGTAAATCATCTCAATACATATAGCGTGAATTGCATGTTTTATTACGTAAATGTAAATTTTTAAATATAAAAATCTATTGTTGTATTAACTAATAAATTGGTGTAATATTGAAATTATCGTAGTTTTATTGGGAAAATTTAAGTCGTTATTTAGAGGTGAGTATTATGAAAAATTCATTAAGAATTAAAAAAATAATAAGTTTAATTCTATTAATTATAATTTTCTTTTGTGCAATGAAAATATATCAAAAACGTTTAGGATATTATACTGATTCAAGAGATTATGATAACTTAAGAAGCCTTTCTCCTCTATCTGATTCTTCTGTTAATAAAAGTCCAGAGGAACATAAGCAGGATGCAGAAAGTGAAAAGAACTTAAAAAATATTAATCCAGACTATAGATTTTGGATAAAAGTTGAAGGAACTAATATAGATTTCCCAGTAGTTCAAGGAAAAGATAATGATTTCTACTTGCATCATAACTTTAACAAAGAAAAAAGCTTCTCAGGTTCAATTTTTGTTGACTCAGAAAATAATTTAAATGATGATTCTAATATAGTTGTTTATGGTCATAACATGAGAAATGATACTATGTTTGCTCAAATTAAACATTTTAAAAATGAAAATTTCTTCAATGCAAATAAATATGTAACTCTTTATAGAGAAGGAAAAAAATCAACATTCGAAATTTTTTCAGTTTACCAAGAAAATGCTAAGGACTTAGAATCTGAAATAAAAACAAAATTTTCAAATAAAGAAGATTATGAAAAATATTTAAAGGAACAAGAATCAAAATCACTATTTAAAAGAGATGGCATAGATTTAAATTCTAATGATAGAATCTTAACTCTAATAACCTGTGGATATGATTTTGTTAATGCTAGAATAGTAGTGGTAGCAAAAGAAATTGATTAAAGGCCTATATATTACAAGATTAATGTGATGTATCAAAATATAATAAAACTTACAAACATATTCCGAGAATTACTAGATCTAGATATTCTCTTCATACTGTTTGTAAGTTTTATAAAAAGTTATTTTGATACACGCAACTTATTAGTTATTTTAAAGTTTTTCTCTTTAATCTCCAAAGTTTTGAAACATAATCTCCATAAAGCTCTGGAATATTTAAACCTATATACATAAGTTCATCTCCACTAAGCACCATATCTTCCCCTATTATTTCATATTCTGAATCCTTATCTAAGGCTGTAAGTTTTAAATTGCTAAAGCTTTCATTTACTAAAGCCCACTGTCTAACATAGCTTACAACAACCTCATTCTTATCTTCTGAAATCATCATCCATGCTACTTCATTACTATTAAAAGGACTCTTTAATCTATACAAAGTTCCAAATTGCACAGTTTCTCTAATTTCTTTATATAAACTTATTTGTTTCTTTAGTTCTTCCTTTTCTTCCTCACTTAACTTAGTTATATCAAGCTCATATCCAAAATTACCTGCCATAGCAGATACCCCTCTAGTTTCAAGTGGAGTTATTCTATTAGCTTGATGATTAGGAATTGCTGAGACATGGCATCCCATAGAAATTGGAGGATAAACCATAGAAGTTCCAAACTGTATTTTTAATCTTTCTATGGCATCTGTATCATCACTTGTCCAAGTTTGAGGCATATAATAAAGGATTCCTGGGTCAAATCTTCCACCACCACCTGAGCAGCTTTCAAATAATACATTAGGGAATCTACTTGTTATTTCCTCCATAACCCTATATAATCCTAAAATATATCTATGTGCTGTCTCTCTTTGTCTCTCTGAAGTCAATCCTAAAGAACCCACCTCTGTCATATTTCTATTCATATCCCACTTAACATAAGATATATTAGCACTTTCAAGAATTTTGCTAATAGATTCTATTATATAATCACATACTTCTTTCCTTGATAGGTCTAATATTAACTGACTTCTTGCCTGTGATCTAGTTCTTCCTGGAATATGAATACACCAATTTGGATGTTTTTCATAAAGCTTACTAACAGGTGAAATCATCTCTGGCTCAAACCATAATCCAAACTCTAAACCCATATTGTTTATGTCTTTAGATAATTTACTAAGTCCACCCTTTAATTTGCCCTCATTAACAAACCAATCTCCTAAGGAACTTTTATCATCATTTCTATTTCCAAACCATCCATCATCAAGAACAAAAAGTTCCATTCCTAACTTTGAAGCTTCCTTAGCTATTTCCTTTATCTTAACCTCATTAAAGTCAAAATATGTGGCTTCCCAGTTATTTATAAGCACAGGTCTTACCTTATCTCTATAAATTCCTCTACACAATCTCTTTCTATAAAGATTATGATAAATTTGAGACATGCCATTTAGTCCCTTTGAGGAATAAACTAAAACTACCTCTGGTGCTTGAAACTCTTCTTTTGACTCAAGTAACCATTTAAAATCGAAAGGATTTATTCCTATTTGAGCTCTTGCATTTCTATACATATCAACTTCCACATTTGCTAAGAAGTTTCCACTATAAACTAAGCTAAAGCCATAAACTTCTCCATATTCCTCATTGGCCTCCTTACTACATAGGGCCATGAAAGGATTTTGAGCATGGCTACTTGCCCCTCTTCTACTTTCAATAGCTTGGCTTCCACTTCTTAAAGGATTTCTAAGAATATGTCTCTCTCTTCCCCAAGATCCTGAAAGCTGAATAAAATCAAATTCATCAGTTGTAAAATCTACATTGGCACTTAAAACTCTCTCTATATTTATCTTTTCATCACTATTATTAACTATTTTTAAGCTTCTTGTAATAGCATCAAAATCTTCAAAAACATTATATGTTAATATGACTTCTAAGTTTTTTAAAGAATCAACTAAAGTTATTTCTAGGGAAGTAGCCTCTTCCTCACTTTCAACATACACAGCTGGTAAACCTGAAAGACTTTGCTTTCCTTCGTAAATTCTATGTGAATTATATCTTAAATCAGTAGCTGATGTACCATCTTCATATTGAAACTCTAAACTTGGACTTCTTAAATCAGTAGCTCCAAAGGTTGGACACTCTTGAGGTATTAACTCTAACTGAAATCCAATTATATTATCAGTATCAGCGGCAAAGCTTCCAAAGCCTCTTCTTCTAAAAAAATACTCTAAATTATCAGCTCTTAACTTTCTTCCCCAATACAAATGACTTAAATGTCCTGTCTCTATAACCTTCAAAACATAACTTGTATTCTTTGTCCTTAGATGAAAAGTTTTAAAATTCTCATTATAATTTATACTCATAATTCTAATAAAGTTATCTATTAACTCTTTCCCCCTATATTAATACTAATATTTTGTATGAACTCTTCTAAATTGATTTTAAACTTCTAAAGAAAATTTAACCTTTAAAGAAAACCTTAACATTAGCTACTAAAGGCTATAAATAAAAGTCTTAATTAAACTAAATTCATTATAAAAAGTCAAATCAAAAATCTAAATAGTCTACATACAAATTATCCTTTAATAGCATTATATAGGTAATTTACTTTAAATTAAATATATAAATAAAAAAAAGTTCTACTTAAAAAAGTAGAACTTTTTGTGGTTGCGGGAGCAGGACTTGAACCTACGACCTTCGGGTTATGAGCCCGACGAGCTACCAGCTGCTCCATCCCGCGTCATTAAATTGTATCTACTACTCTTTAACTATACGTTAATATATAATTAAAGTCAAGGAAATTAAATATTTATTATATTTAAATTGTTATAAGTACTTAGAACTTTCTCTTTTGTGATATATAATAAATATAGGGACGTATATTAGTTTTAATTTTTTATTCAGGAGGAGAAATGTTTACCAAAGGTTTTGACGAGGCATATAATAGGGCTTTAGAACTTCAGAAATTATTTTATGGTGAAAAAGAAAAATATAATGAAGAGTTAAAGAATGAAAATAGGGAGATAAAGCACTTAGTTAACAAAATAAACGAAGAAAAAATATATATATTAGAAACACTAGTACCTAAATATGCTAAGAATATGAGTATTTTAGAAAGACAAAGTATAAAAGCTACTTTAGGAGAAGAAGTCAGTAGTGAATATATAATAAATGATTATAATATACGACCTATTAAAGAACTACTACTGATAGATTATGATGAAAAGTCTATTATAAAAAATATAAAGAATCCTTTTATTAAGGTCTTTAAGATAAACAAAATAAATAAAAATTTAGATGAAGAAACTATGGAAATACAAGCTGCAATAGATGAAATGAAAAAGATATCACAATGTGCACAGGATGATAAGCTTAAATTAATAAGAATTTATAAATTAATATGTTCTGCAACTAATTTAGGGGAAGCAATAGAGGAAAGGTTTAGAGATTTCATACCTATGATACAAAGTAGTAGGCTAATATATGGGGATTGCAATATAGAGAAGCGTAGCTATAGAATAGGAAACGTTATGAAATGCTATGATGGAATAATGCAGTTTTTAGTAAAGATATGTGAAACTAAATATAGAAGTGCAGAGGGAAAGCGAGTTAAGTACATAAAAGATTCTTTAATTGATGAGCATTTAGAAGAATTAGATTTATGGAAACAGAGCTTTACTGAAATATAAATTTATTTAATTTCTTAATTAAGCTAAGAGAAATGGGTATATTTTTGTGATTTATTATGGTATTAAAGCCAGTTTATTCAATAAAATGATAAAAATTTTTAAAGAATAGAGAAAAATATGTAGATTTTATTGAATTTTTAACCAGAATATGATACTGTCTACATATAGTAAATACTTATAGCGTGTTAGTATTTATTTTGGATTTGGTTGGAGAATAATTTCTTCAGCCTTTATTCTTTATATAGATAGTTTATAGTTTAAGAAATATTTAAAATTAAGTCTTATGAAATCAAGGGTAACTTGAGTATTCATAAGGCTTTTTTATTTTATTTATTATGGAAATTCATTATAAAAATCTATTTGTAATCATATATTTCATATAAAGATTAATTAATAGGGGAGGAGAATTTTTTATAATGAGTACAATAAGCAACATATTAAAATCTTTTTTAACTCAAAATATTCTAGGGTATATTGGGGTTACATTAATTTTAATAGTTATATGCCTAGGATTTATCTACAATATGAGGGTTAAGAAAAAGTATGAGAATCTTTTAAATGCTTTTAATGAGAGTGAGTGGATTAATGTTTCAAATAATGAAGATCAAAAGGAACTTAAATTTCTTAATTCAGAGTTAAAGGCAATGGCAGATGATTTTAGAAAGAGTGCTATTAAAGGAACATATAATATCAACACAGAGGTAATAATTCAAAAGAATATAGAAAAGAGAATACTAAAAGAAGAAAATATTGCAAATATACTACCATCTATTTCAATAGCATTAGGTCTTATAGGTACATTTTTAGGGCTTACTGTGGCAATTATGACAACAACAGGTATATTATCTTCTGGAACACAGAGCATGGCTGACTTCTCAAGAAGTATGAATATGCCTCTAGGAAGTATGTCTAGTGCCTTTTGGACAAGTATTGTAGGGGTAATAGGTTCTATCATCTTAAATTGTTTAAACATTAATTTAAAGAGAGCTAAAGAGGATTTTTATGATGTTTTTGAAGACTATTTAGATAACATATTATTTTCTATTTATATAAAATCAGATAAAGATGTACTTACTGATTTTATGAATAAAGCTTTAGGAAATTTTTCAGTAAAGTTAGATGAATTATTTAACAAGGGAATAAATAATTTAGTTGAAGGCATAAATAAAAACACCGTAGATATGACAAGTACCTTTAATGGAATGAATAAACATATAAGTGATTTAGAGAATATTGTATCATATTTTAGAGTTTCAGTTATGGGAATAAAAACACCTATAAAAAGCTTTGGGGAAGATTTAGAAAAGTTTAGTAGGGTAAGTGCAGAGTTTTGTAATTCTGTAAATTCAACAAATAATAAATTCCTTAATAAATCTGCTAGGCTTGAAGAGAGTGTAAATGAACTATCAAAGGCTATAAATGATAATAAAAGAGAAATAAATAAGCTTTGTATGAGATTAGAGGTTCAAAGCAATGAGATGAGAAGAGGGTATAATACCTTTAATGATGTATTTAATATTATAAAAGATGAGCAAAGCAGAAATAATAAAATTATTTCAAATCAAATTTCAAAATTAAATGATGGATATAGAGAATTTGAAAGAGGAATAAATAAATTTTCAAGCAATGTTTCAAATATGAAAAATGAAGTTGCAAATGGTATATACTACGCTCTTCAAAGAGAAACTCAAGAACTTTCATCAAATATAGTTGATAAATTAAATGTTCCTCTAAGAGATATTAGCCTAGCAACTGAGGAGTTAAGTAGAAGTACTAATAGGAATAGAGAAATTGGAAAGGCAGATTCAGGGTGGAAAAAAGATAGTAAAGAGATTGGTAGGTGTTAAAAATGAAGGTTAGGAGAAGAAAGTATAAGACAGAACAAGAAGTACCTTCTTATTGGCCTTCCTTTGTTGACATAATGACTACTGTTACCTTAGTTTTTTTCTTTATTTTACTTACTTCAATAGGAATTTCAAGTATTTTTGTAGATAATATAGCTGTAGAAAGAGAAACTGTATATGATAAAATTCAAGGAGAATTAAATCAATATGCAGTTAATGAAGAGGTAATGAATTTTAACAGAGAAGAAGGAAAAATTGATATAAAAACAGAAACTTTTTTTGATAGTGATAGTTCAGTTTTAAAGGAAGATGGAAAGAAATTAGCTTCTGAACTTGGAGATATATTTTTTAAGTTACTATCTAATGAGGATATAAAAGAAAAAATAGATTATATAGAGATTGTAGGTCATACAGATTTTGCAGGAAGCACCATTCATGGAAGAGAGCTATCCACTGAAAGAGCAATAAGCTTTTTAAATGAAATGATGCCAGAGGATAGTGAACTTGAAAATCTACATGGAGAAAAGTTTAAAGCTTCAGGGATGTCCGAGTTTGAAAACTATGCTTCTAAAGAGGAAAGAGATAGAGGATATGATGAATATAATATAGAAGAAACCAAGAAAGATAGAAGAATTGAAGTGCGTATGGTATTTAGCAATGAAGATTTAGAAAAAGCAATAAAGGAAAGAAAAAATTAAATTTTTTTAGGAAGATTTGTGTAAAACAAATCTTCCTATAGTTTTTAAATACTCATATTAATAATAAAAATTATAATTATTTAAGTTAAGTAAGATTATACAAAAAATTCCCCATATTAATATTAAATAGATTAATTGTTTATCTCTAAGTACTAAATCAGTAGGGCTTTCTCCTTCACTACTGGAATACATTAAATAATAGTATCTTATTGTTCCCCAGATTACCAATATGTCTGTAAAAATAAAAAATCTTATTGATGTACCTAAAATACAATATATAGAATAAAAGACTATTGTACAAGTTAGTGAAATATTAATTACTTTATCTAAAAATTCTAAATTATATTTTGATAAATTTTTTCTATGAGTACTTGCATTTTCACCTAAAAAAATAACTTCATTTCTTCTTTTACCAAAACCTAAAAATAGAGATAAAAATAATGTACATAAAATTATCCAATCTGATGCAAGGACACCAGTAGCAAAACTACCAGCTAATACTCTAAAAATAAATCCTAATGCTATTGAGAAGACATCTATAATAACTAAATTTTTAATTTTAAATGAGTAAAATATATTATTTATTAAATAAACAATTATAATAAATAATATAGAAATTTTTAAGCTAAAGGCTATAGCTAAAGAGGTTACGCAAAGAATTATGCCAATTAATATTGCTAATGGAATACTAACTTTCCCGCTAGCTATAGGTCTTTTACATTTGTTTGGGTGCTTTCTATCATTTTCTACATCTACAATATCGTTCATTATGTAGACTGTGGAAGATATAAAGCAAAATGCTATAAAGGTAAGTATATTATTTTTTAGAATATCAATATTTAAAAATTTATTTGAAAAAATTATTGGGCCAAATATAAATAGATTCTTTATCCATTGATTTGGTCTAAGTAGTTTGATTATGTATTTAATCATAATCTAAGGCCTCCTCATTTTCTGTTGGATTAAAAGCAGTCATGGCAAGAATTATAAATATCCATGATAAGGGATATGAATATCTGTCTTGAGCTTCTATGAGTAATAACTGTAGTGACATACCACCAAAAAGTATATAAAGAAGATCAATTAAGTTCTTTCTTTTTGACTTATTTTTATATAATCCAACATATGATAATGCAAGAAGTATAATGTAGAAACTTTGAATATAGAATACTCCTTCTTCACTGATTCTTATAGTCATATTTCCATTTTCTTTTCCTAGCATTTTTAGGTAATCTTCCTTATTATAAGCTTCATCTAATCCAGCTTCAGACCAGTAATCACCAGCAAAACTTCCATTATTCCAGAAGTTTGAAAATTTTGAAACATAGAATTTAGCAAGCTCTAATTTAGGAGTATTTATTAATCTTTCTTTTATTATTTCTTTAGCCTTTTTATCAGCTTTTTCATAGTTTTCATCACAGTCATGAAAAACTTTAAAGTCCTCTTCATTCCACTTTCCACCAGAAGCTATATTTGTTCCTTTTAGCATAGAAATGCTTGGTGGTTCTGTACCATGCCAAAGAGGATATTCAGTTATATTTAATTTAATAAGCAGTGTACTAAATAAAACAAAAGGAACTATAAATGATACTAATACTACTAGAATATTTTTAAGCTTAACAGTAATGTTTTCTTTGAAATAAAGAAATAAATACATTATGTAAGCTATTATAAAAACATATCCATTAGGTCTAAATAAATGAGATAAGCTTAAAAAGATTCCAGATAGACATAAGTATAATAAATTTTGTTTATTGTTTATTGATTTAAAGAACATAAGTACACTTAGTAATAAAAGTGGCATAGCTAAGTTTTCTGAACAATAAACATTGTTATATAATATCATAGGTGGATACAGGGCACTTATTAATAAAACCCAAAAACTTTTCTTTTCATCTTTAAAAATTTCTTTAGAAATCATATAAAGCAAAATTATGTTAAACATTGAAAGTACTATGTTTATAATTCGGATAGCTATTAAGGGATTACTAAAAAAATTTCTTATTATGGCAAAATAAAGTACTGTTGCTGTCATATGTGGAAATCTTGCAAAGTAACTTGTTCCTCTAAACATATAGTTACTTCCAGTTAGAAATTCACCTGCACATATAAACATCCTGTTAAAATCACCTATAGGAATACTATCTAAATTTAGAAACCATAAGACTCGAAATATTAGTCCTACTGATAAAAGAATAATAAATAATAGTTTTTTGCTATAATTTTTCTTTAAATAAAAATACACAAATATTACTAAGCTTATTGCTATAATAGAAAGCATTAATGAAGTAATTGAAAATTTATAGTATAAATTTCTATGAACAATGCTTTCTACTAATATCAAAAGAAATAAAAATTTCAATGATATGTTTAAAAAACTACTGAGCGCTACATTTTTTTTCATCAAAAAGTCTCCAATCCATATATTTTATTATAAATTTCATTAGTTTCATAAATTATTTATAAAACCAAAAAATAAAGAAATTATCTATAAAAATAAAGGGTTGATAAAGAAGTTTATTTTTATAGAAAATTTCTAAATAGGTTATTATATAGCTATTAGTAGAGAACCTAAAATTATTAATATTGTACCTATAATCTTATTACTAGTTATTTTTTCACCTAAAGCTATTTTGGCTAAGATCATAGTCCATATGTAAGTCATGGCAGTAAGGGGTAGTACAATGCTATAAGGTAGATATTTAAGTACAAATATATTTAAAATGGCAGCTGTTACATAGAAAAAACCACCTATGTAAATTTTGAAATTAACTATAAGGGATAAGAAGTTATCTACATTTTCTGCGACTTTTTTAAAAAAGAAACCACCTAATGCACCGAAGAATGTCATTATGGGAAAAACTAAGTATATATTATTCATAAGATTTACCTCTTGCTATAAAAATAACTCCAGTAATAATAACTATAATTCCTAATAATTGAACTAATGATATATGTTCTTTTAGAAATAAGCCACCATTAATTAATGCAAATATATAACTTGTGCACATTAAAGGGTGTATTATTGAAAGATCTCCAAACTTTAAGGCTAATATCATACTAAGAGCCCCTATGCCATATAGGACAAAACCTATAATTAATAGAAAGAGATTAGAATCAACCCCTATTTTCCAAAATAATTGTCCGAAAGAAGTACAGAGTGCGGAGAAAAATATTAAAATTATCCCTTTATTTAAATTTTTATTCTTCAAAATTCTTACCTACTTCCATTTTAATATTTCATATTCATGATTTGAACTTTTGCTATTAATAAGATATGCATTCTTAACTAAACTAAACATTGGCGCATCTGATAAAGAGTCAGAATAAGCAACGGAATTTTCTTTATCAATTATCAAATCATGTTCTTGTAAAAATGTATTTATTCTTGAGACCTTTTCTTCACCCTTACAATTTAGTCCGCTTATTTTGTTTATAAATCTGCCATTTATAAATTCGAATTTAGTTCCTATTACACCATCTATAAAATCTTCATCCTCAAAATATTTTAAGTAACATTCTGGAGATGCTGAAATCAATAATATATAATATCCTTTACTTTTTAAATCGTTAATTTTAGTCAAAGCATCTTTATAAATCTTAGGTTTTATCATTGTATTAAAAAAGTCACTTAAATCACCTTCACAGAGATAATTTAAGGTATAAAACATAGATTCTTTTGCTTTCGTAGTAGTTATTATTTTAGCCTTATATCCTAATAATTTTATAAATAATATAGGTAAATGAAAGGATAAATAAGGTTTTTTCTTTATTGTGTATTTAAGTAAATAAAACATGGAATCACCATGTATCAATGTTTTATCTACATCAAATAAAGCTATTTTAGTGGTATTCATATAATTGCTCCTAAGTTATTTAAGATTTAAACATATAGCTTAAATGATTATAATTTTTGAAAATATAAAGAATGTCTTGTGGCACTCTATAATTGTAATTAAAGAAAATATCATAGTAGTAATAGTATTAACTACAATAATTTCAGTTTCTTGTTAATTTTACCATATTTAATTGAGATTTCAAGATGTATTAAAGTTAGGAAAATTTCTAAATAGTGGCTATTTTAGTATGAAATTTAATTTTAGGAATTATGCATTTAATTTTTTTACTTGTAAAAATCATTGGAAAATATGAAAGATATGTATATAAATAAAGAAAAAGGGCGTGTATCAAAATAAGTTTTATTATATTTTGATACGGCCTCTTTTTCTTCTTATTTAAATGTGAAAACTTACTTAGTTACTAGCTTATTTTGTTATTAATATTAACTTTTATATAATCTATTATTTCAGATTTAGTTAAGGGTTTAGAGAAATAGTATCCTTGAACAATATCAAATCCTAAACTACTAAATAATTTAAAGTCTTCATAATTTTCTACCCCTTCAATAACAGAGGTTACCTTTAATTTTTTGGCTAATATAGATATTGCTTCAATAACAGCTAATTTACTAGGGGTTCTTGCATCTATTACAAACTCTCTTGGAATCTTTAATTCATCAAAATACAGATTAGATATTTGGCTAAGAGAAGAATAGCCTGTACCAAAGTCATCTATGGATATACAAATTCCATTTTCTCTAAGAAGATTAATATAAGAGATTGTTTTAGCATTATTATTTAGTGATACATTTTCTAATATTTCTGCCGTTATTAAATGTTTTGGAATTTTATATTTTTTATAAATATTTAGAATCTCATTTATTTTTTCATATGATTTTAAAGTGTTTAATGATAAATTTACACTGCACTTTATTTCTATTCCCATATCTATTAAGCATCTTTGAAACTCACAGGATTTTTTAAAAACATACAAGTCAAGGGAAGAAATTTCACCTAAATTTTCAGCTATAGGTACAAACTTACAAGGAGAAATTTCACCTAGTTTATCATGTTTCCAACGAAGTAGAGTTTCAAAACCTACTATTTTTAATGTTTTTACGCAAACTTTTGGTTGGAAAACTAAATGAAACTTATCTGCTAAAAGATCATTTATAAAGTCCTTTTTTAATATATTTATGTGTTCTAAGTCCGTTTTTAAATTATCATCATACATAAGTATAGAGTTATTAGGACCTTTAAGCTTCTTAGCTCTCATTAGAGCATAATCTGTTTCCTGAATTAGTAAGTCTAAGTTAATATTTGAATCATTTAATGAATATCCAATATTAAAGTTTATATGTATTAAATCAGAGTTATGTTGAATTTTTATATTTTCAAGGTCTCTAAAAAATTTTAATATAAGATCAACTTGCTCTAATTTAGAGATTAAGGCAAATTCATTTCCACTATATCTACAGTAGAAAACACTTTTACCTAGAAGTAGTTTAAGTTCTTTAAATTTATTTGCAACTTCTACTAATACCTTATCACCAACAACATGTCCAAAAATATTATTAATGTCCTTAAAGCTCTTTATGTCTATAAAGAAAAGTGCATAATCAGTATTCATGGCTTCAAGTTTCTTTAAAAAATAATTTCTACTATACATATTAGTTAAAAAGTCTATTTCATTAGCCCTCTTAACACTTGCAATTAATCTTAGATTATCTTTTCTTAATATAATATCTCTACACACTAGTAAAATCATAACAAGAAGTATAATTACTAAGCTTTCTATGCCGTTAAAATCACCACTTTCTAGAGAGGATGCAATTATATCTATAGCTGAAAATGATACTGGAAAAATACCTATGGTAATACTTATCCATGAGTTATTTATATTCATATAAGAACAATCAAATTCTACTTTATCGGGAGTTTTTTCTTGTTCTGTAATTGAATAATATATAGAAAGCATTAATAATATTGGACATATAAAGTAGATTCCAATACCTTGATATAAGTAATGATAAAAAAGCAACTTACTATTAAAATATGAGACTATATAGCAGTTAAGATTTGATATATAAAAGTAGATTAATAATAGAAAGCTACTTTTTTTATTTCCTCTTAAATAAATAGTTTTTACAAAGATCAATATAATAAGAAATCCTTCTAAAAAAATTCTTAAGCTATTTATGTTTAATAGAGCTAAACTATATACTGAATCATCTAAGAAATATAGTGAAGATATAAAGTATTTAGAGTTCTTATAAATAATAAAAGCAAAAGGTATAAAGGTAAAAAACGAATCACGAATAATATAATCCTTTAAAACCCTATATTTAAGCATATCTTTTATAAGTTTATAAATCATCACAATAAATATTAATGATAATAATAAAAGTTGAAAGTTTTTTATTATTAATGTATTGAAAATTGGAAGATCAAATATACTAAATAGGTTTGTTGCTAAGGTTATTAAAATTTGTATGCTTCCAATTAGTATAAAGCTTAGCTTTACGGTGCTTAGAGAACTTTTAGAAAATCTATATCTAAATGCAAAGATTGTACTAAAGCCACATTGAAAAACCCAAAATGAAAAGGCTATGGCCCATATAAAGTAGTCTGGCAAGTGTGATGGTATTACCAATATAGAAATTAATGTTCCTGCCAAAACTAAAAAACTTAATATAATTTGAACTATAAAAAAAAGTTTTATCTTATTGAGCATAGGTCCATGCTTCATATAAACCTCCGAAAGCTTCTTAATATAATATTTGAATTATTAGTTATTTTTATCAAATAATTCATTAACATTTTATTAATATAAGTAATTTATGTCAAACTAAAATAAATATAATTATGGGTAAAAAAATAGTTCTAATCTAGTGTATTCTAAGTTTTATAAATAAAATAGGCTTACCAATGAATATTATTAGTTTTACTGAAATAAAGTTATGGTATAGAGATATATCGTTAATTAATTTTAGGAGGATATATATGATCGATTATTTTAAAGAATTAAATATTCAGATAGATGCCTCTGATAATGAAGTTAAAAATGCCTATTTTAATATGACTAAAAAATATCCACCAGAAAAGTTTCCAAAGGAATATAGAGTTATAAGGGATGCCTATGAAACCTTAATAGACAAGTCTAAAAGGGATGCATATATTTTAGAGACTTTTGATATTGAAATAAAAAATATACTTAATGAAGGTATCGATTTAGCTAAAAGTGAAAAATATGATTTAGCAGTTTTGAATTTTGAAAAAGTTCTTAAAAAATACCCTGATAATTCAAAGGTAAAGAAAGACTTAGCTGTATGTTTAATGAGAGGTAGAAATTATAAAAAAAGTTCTAAGATATTAAAAGAATTAGTTATAAGAGAACCTAATAATATAGAATACTATAAGCTTTTAATAAATATTTATGGAGATAATTATGATCTTAAAAATTTAGAGAGTGTCCTTAAAAAGAGCTTGAATTTGAAAAATGTAGAAGTGGATTTTTATTTAAAATTATTTGAAATTTACAATGAAAGCGAATTAAGGGATTATACAAAGGCTATTAAGGTTTTAAAGGATGGCTTAGAAAACAAAAATATAAATTCTAAGAAGTATAAGTTATACCTTAAGTTTTTAGATTTATCTGATAGATTAGATTGCAAAGATGATTTTAATAAGGGGTGTGAAGCTTTAAGCGGAATTATTTTAAAGGATAATTATGAAGAAGTAAAAAGTTCAATATTAAATTTGTTAGATAGAATTTTAAAAGAGTTTCATTTTAAAAACGGAGTTAGGCTTACATCAACAGCTTTAGTTTTAATAGATGAAAAAAAGGATGTGGAAACCTTAGAAAAAATAATGAGCTTAAGGTGTAGTTTTTTAGAACTATCTAGGCTTTATGAGGATAAGAGTATAAATGAAGATTTTAAAAAGATAGTATTTTATAATGCTGTAAGCAAATTTTTAAAGGATGATATTGAATTTAATAAGGATTTTGAAAGAATAAATCAAAACTTTTTTAATAATCTTAACTTTGAAAGTGATGAATTAGTAAAATCTATTGGGAAGTTAAAAAATGATTATAGGAACGTTTATTTAGAAACAAGAAAGTTAAGTGATAAGGTTTTGGGTAGATATAGCAAAGTTCAGAAAATAAAAGAGGAAAAGAATTCATCTAAGGAATTTTATTCTAATAGGAGAGAGGGGAATCCCGTAAAAATTTTATTTAGAAAAGTAATAAATAGTTTTAGAGATAAATAAAATAAGGGGGTACTGATTTGAATTATGAAGAGGCTTTAAAGGATATTTGTGAAGAGAAAAAGTATATAGATTTGTTTGAAGAGGATAGAGGATTAAAAGAAATAAAAAATTCTATAAAAAAAATAGCCATACAAAATGAAAATATGAATCAAGGATATATTGAAGAGGTCTATAAAATAGCTAGTAGCCTTGAAGGGATTACAACCTATATAAGTAAAAAGAGTGAGGAAGAAGAGCTAAGAAGTAAAAGAATAAACAAAGAATTAGAAATAAGAGAAAAGAGATTAGTTAAAAGCATAATAAGTATAGTGGACAATATAAAATATATTTATGATTTTAGCCAAAAATCTAGCAATGAAGTATTAAATGAGGCTATGAATAATCTATTAAACACAGTAAAAAGGGCAATGGTAAATGTAGATATCCTTCTTATTGATGGGAAAGAAACTTTTTTTGATGAAAGCTTACATGAGTGTGTTAGTACTATTTGGAATGACGAAAGAAAAGATTATGAGATAAACGAGGTTTTAAAGTTTGGATACATATACAAGGGAAAAGTTGAGAGGACAGCTCAAGTAGTAGTAGTTAAAAATAAGGAGGATATAGAATGGGAAGAATAATAGGAATTGATTTAGGGACAACAACTTCAGAAATAGCTTATGTAAAAGATGGTAAGCCATGCATAATAAGAAATATTGAAGAAGGAGATGAACATGCTATTCCATCAGTGGTTTCCATAGAAGGAGATGAAATAAAGGTTGGAAAGAAAGCTAAAAATCAAATTTTACTAAAGCCTGAATTAACAGTTGCTGAAGTAAAGAGAGTTATGGGAACAGAAAATATTATACAAATTCAAGGGAAAGAATACAGACCAGAAGAAATTTCAGCGCTAATTTTAAAAAAATTAAAAGAAGTAGCTGAATATTTTTTAGGAGAAGAAGTAGAAGAGGCCGTAATAACTGTTCCTGCTAATTTTAATGATATACAAAGAAAAGCTACAAAAAATGCTGGGGAAATAGCTGGTTTTAAAGTAGAAAGAATAATAAATGAACCTACTGCGGCTGCCATGGCTTATGGAGTAGACAATCTAGATAAAAATGGTAATATTCTAGTTTATGACTTTGGAGGGGGAACCTTTGACGTAACTATACTAGAAATGTTTAATGGAGTTTTAGATGTAAAGGTAAGTAGAGGAAATAATTATTTAGGTGGAAAAGATATTGATAATAAATTAATAGACCATGTGGTAAATGAATTTAATAAATCAACAGGTGTAAAATTAGATACCTCAGATAGTAGAATTTTGGCTAGACTTAAGGAAGGGGTAGAGGAAGCTAAAAAAACATTATCCACATCTAAGATGGCTGAAATAGTACTTCCTTATATTAGCGCTGACAAAGATAATAATCCAATAAACTTAGAAATGGTATTAACTAGGGAAGAATTTGAGTTTAATGTTAAAGAGATAATAGATTCTACTGAGTATATAGTAAATGAAGCTTTAGAGGATGCAAATATTACTGATAACGAAATAGACACAGTATTATTAGTTGGTGGTTCTAGTAGAATACCTTATGTAAGAAATATGCTTGAAAAAAGATTTAAAGGAAAAATAGCAAGGGGAGTAAATCCAGATGAGGCTGTGGCTTTAGGGGCTTCAGTACAAGCTGCTATTAAAAATGATATTCCAGTTGGAGATTCAGGTACAATAATAGTTACTGATACATGTAACTATACTTTAGGAGTGGCATTAAAGGGAGGAATTTTTGATCCTATAATTGATAGAGATTCAAAATTACCTGCAAATGTAACAAAGAGATATTGTACAGTTATTGATAATCAAACAGAAGTATTAGTAAGTGTTTATGAAGGTGAAAGTAGATATGTTAGTGATAATACCTTAATAGATGAGTTTATATTATCAGGAATACCAAAGGCTGATACTGGTAAAGAAAAAATAGATATTACTTTTACCTATGATTTAAATGGAATTTTAAATGTTTCAGCAGAAATTCTTTCTACTGGAGATGAAATTTCTAAGATAATGTCTACTAAAGGACTTTCAAAAGAAGAGATTCAGGATCTTAAAGAAGTAGTTTCAAGTAATGAAAATAATAATGAACTTGTACCTTGGAAATCAGCTAATTTATTTAAATTAGTAGAACCTAACTTTAGATTAGCAGAAAGAAAAATTCCTATGCTACCAAGTGCCGATAGAGAAAAGCTTCAAGAAATTATGAGTGATATGAAGGATGCCATAGTAGATAATGATAAAATGGCACTTATGAAATTAGATGAAGAACTTACAGATTTTTTATTTGATTTCGTAAATTAATAGTAGGAGCATTTATTATGAAAAATAGTAAAGAATCTTTAGAAGGTGCTTATAATAATGCTTTAGATTTAATCTTAAATAAAAAATTGAAAGAGGGAGAAAAGCTCTTAGAAAAAATTTATGGCTCTGGAAATATAAATATAGATATTTTAAATCTTTTAGGAATAATAAAATATATGTATTGCGATTTTTATGAAGCTAAGAAATATTGGAATGAGAGTTTGAAAGTTTCATGTGAAGATAATAAGGCTTCTGAATTTATAGAAGATTTAGAAAGTGATGATTTTAAACTAATAAGTGAAAAATATATATATTCACTAAACTTAATAGAAGATAAAAATTATTCACAAGCAATAGAGAGCTTAGAGGAAATTAATAAAGGAAGAAGTGAATTAATAGAAGTTAAAATTCTATTAGCATTATTATATATGATAATAGATGAGAAAAATAAGGCCTTTAAAAATATAGAAAGTGCTTTATCATATGATATATCTAATTATAAGATAAAAGAGATATATAATGAAATAAAATGTGATTTAGCAAAGGATGAAGAAAAAGAGGAAAGTGAAGAAGTAACTTTTTCTGAGTCTATTCTAAACTTAATAATGATTTTGAATTATAGGATAAACTCTTTTTATGAAGAGGAATTAAAGTATAGAAATGAAGAAATAAAATCCTTATATGAAGAAATTAAAACTATGAATTTAGAAATTGAATCTTTAAATACTGAAAAAGAAAAATTGAGTTTATAAATTAATTTAGCTGTATTAAATATATTCTAAAAAATAAATTTCTTAGAATATATTTTGATACAGCTATTTGTTTTTATGAAGATAATATTTCCTATGAAATATATGTATGTAGAATGTATTATTTGGTTTTGTATTATGGTAAAATATTCATGTAAAAAATAGAAAGTTAAGAGTAGATTAGTAAAGGGTTTTATATTATAGTAAAAATTATTTAAACCCTATAGAGGAAGATAGATTTCCTTTTAGGTATTTATTTTAAGGAGGAAAGCAATGATAGATATACATTCACATATAATACCTAATATAGATGACGGTTCAAAAAGCTTAGAAATGTCCTTAGAAATGTTAAAAAGAGCAGAAGAGTCAGGAACTAAGAAAATAATAGCAACTCCTCACTTCTTTAAGGGATATTGGACAGAAAACTATAACAGTGTAAAAGATAAAGTTAAAGAATTAAATAAGCTAGCTAAGGAAAATAATTTAAATATTGAAATTTATCCAGGACAAGAAGTATTCTTTAATAATTACATATTAGAGGATTTTAAGCTTGGAGATATTGGAACCTTAGGGGAATCAAGATATATGCTTATAGAATTCCCTATGGATAAAATATATTTTCAAAAAGCAATAGATGAAATATATGAACTTAAAATAAAAGGAATAACTCCAGTGATTGCTCATCCAGAAAGATATGTTGATTTCATAAATAATCCAGAGGAAATAAATCAGTTTATTGATGAGGGATACTTATTCCAGTTAAATGGAGGAAGTCTTACTGGATTATTTGGAAAAGAAGTAAAGAAAACAGCAGAGCTATTCTTAGAAAATAATCTATATAGCTTTATTGGATCTGATGCTCATAGTAATGGAAATAGAAATACTAGCTTAAAGGAAGCTTGTGAAGTTGCAAATAGCATAAGCAGAGGAGCTAGTAGAAGATTTGAAGCTAATGGACTTGCTTTATTAAATAATGAAAAGATAGTATTCCAAGGACAAAAAATTAAAAAGAAGAAAAAAGGATTATTTTCATTCTTCAAAAGATAGATGTTAATTTATAAGCTATTAAATATAGGTCTATATCAAGATAATTTTATTAAATTTTGATATAGACTTTTTCTTTTAAAGAAAACTATATTTAAAAATGTTAATAAAAAATAAAATATATTCATAAAAATTCAAAAAAAGAGTATTTATTAAATAAAAAGTTTGATATAATAACTATAAAGTTATTGAAAACGTTTAGATTTATAAAAACATCAATAAGTTATAAGTTTTTAATAAAATTAATATACAGGATTATTTTTATATTTAAATTATGGTTTGTAAGGATATTAAAAAATTTTAGAGGGGGAGATATTATGAAGAATAATAAAAAAATAAGTTTAAGTATTGTTTTAGCCTCATTAATTACAGTTTCTTTAGTTTCTTGTGGAAGTAGTTCAGTAAAGCAGGATTCAACGGCTTCAAAGACAAAAGTAGAAGAAAAAGCTGATGGAAAAGTTCAATATGGATTAGAAGAGTTAAACTGGGACTCTGATAATTATAAGGCATTAGTAAATATTATAAAGGAATATGGAAAGGATAGTAAAAATTATGATGAAAATCAAAAGCCTTATGCTGTTTTTGATTGGGATAATACAACAATAATGAATGATGTTGAAGAAGCATTACTTGCTTATCAGTTGATGAATTTAGAATTTAAAATGACTCCTGAAGAATTGGATACTGTTATGAAAACTAATATTCCAAAGGATAACTTTGTTGAGAAATGCAATAATAAAGAGGGAAAGCCTGTTAATATTGATTTAATTACAGAGGATATTGTTAGTGATTATACATATCTATATGAAAACTATAAAGGTTTTAAAGGAAATAAATCCTTAGATGAAATAAAAAAAGAAAAAGAGTATGAAGATTTTAAAGCAAAACTTAGATATCTTTATAGTGCAATTGGAGAATCATTTAGTTCAGATGTAAGTTATCCATGGGTAACTTATTTGTTTAAAGGAATGACTTCTGAGGAGGTTGCTAAACTTACTGAAAAGTCTAATGATTACTGGTTAAATGAAAAGTTAGGTGTTGAAACGTGGACTAGCAGTGAAGAGATTCCAGGAAAAGCAGGAATTGTTTCTGTTACATTTGATACAGGATTAAGAACTATTAAAGAACAACAAAATTTATATAAAACTTTAATGAAAAATGGTATTGATGTTTATATATGCTTAGCTTCTTACATTGACGTTGTTAGGGAATTTGCAACAAATCCTAAGTACGGATATGAATTACCATCTAAAAATATATATGCTATGGAACTTTTAAAAACAGATGATGGTAAAATAAAGGCTGAACTAAATCCAGAGTATTATCAAACTCAAGGAAAAGGTAAGACAGAAACTATTAAAAAATTTTTAGTTCCAACTCATAATAAGGGCCCTGTAATCACTGGAGGAGATAGTAATGGTGACTATTATATGCTATCAGATTTTGATGATACAAAGGTTAGCTTAATTATAAATAGATGTAAAGGTGGAAAGATTGGTGAGCTTTGTGATAAAGCCATTGAAACTATGGGAAAATCTGATGAAAGATATTTTTTACAAGGTAGAAATAATAATACCGGTGAATTTATTCCAAGTGAAAAAACAATATTATTAGGAGAAGATACTGAGAAACTTAAATAACTTAAAATTTATTTTTAACCCCCATTTCATTTTTAGAATGAAGTGGGGGTTTTAAGTTTAAAAAGTAAATGTTTATTCTCCAATAATATTATTAGTATCTTCCATAAGCATTGAAAATTGGCTTTTTTTAATCCAGCCATTACAATTTATTTTTGATTCTGTATTTAACAATGAATAATACCAAATTTCATTGTTTATTTCAGCTTCATCAATAATTTTTACTTGTGATTTCTCTTTGATTTTACTAATAGCAATAGATTCCTCAGAGGGAGCTATGAAAATTGAGGTATAAGGTAGTGTAATTCCATATCTAAATTCAGGCTTATTAAAATTTATTATTAAAGTTTTTTTGGAATCATTGTTACTTTTTTTATAAGTTGTATCTTTATATTTTGAAAGTTGATTATTTAAAGTTAAAATTTGCCTTTTATATTCAGTAATTTTAATATTGCATTGATATAGTACAAAGGCAACAGCACACACACCTAATAGTATTAAAAAAATACATAAAAAGATCAAATTAAATTACTCCTTTATATTAGTGTTTAATATAATATATTGTTTAAACATAAGATTAATTACATAATTTTGTATGAATAAATTAAAAAAAAAAGCTTAAACTAATAGAGAATTTTAAAATGTTAGGAGGGATTATTATGGCTAATCTAAATGAATTAGAATTACAAAATCTTCGTCACTTAATAGGAGCTCACTCTACAATTGAGAAAAAGCTTGAATGTTACTCAGAACAATGTACTGATCCAACATTAAAAAATATGTTAAAAAAAGATGCACAAGATGCTAAAAACAGTAAAGAAAAATTAATGTCATTTTTAGGATAGGAGGAAATTAACATGCAAGAAAAAGAAATGATAAGCGATTATCTTGCTGGAATAAATGCAAGTTTAGCAGGATATGGTGGTATAATTTCTCAATGTGAAAATCAAGAATTAAGAGAAACTATACAAAACATGAGAAACCAAGATGAAGTACGTCAATATGCTCTTTTCAAAATTGCAAAAGAAAAAGGATACTATATCCCTGCTCAACAAGCAACTCCAGAAGAAGTAGCTACTGTAAAACAACAAGTTTCTCAAGGATAAAATTATCTAACTAAGAATACTACATAGAAATTTGTTAAATAAACTTAGAAAGAGACTATTAAAAAATTAATAGTCTCTTTTTTATTAAGCAAATAAATTTGTTATTAAAATAATTATATTAAGAATAAACAGAACTATTACTGGTACTATAGAACGTGAAACCCTAAGTTCAGTTTTCATATAATTATAAAAAGTTATTAAAGAAATTACTATTGGTGTGAAAAATATAAAAAATAATTTTGGAATATAATTACCTAATTCTCCGCTTTCTACTATCTGTAAAGCAATTTTGTTCGGTAAATTTTTAAATAAGATAATATTTATAGCTAAGCATAGTATTAAAAAGAACATATTAATTTTTAAAATTTTTTTGTAACTTAAAATCTTTTGAATAAACATTTGTTTAATACCCAACCCCTTAATATACCTAAATTAAATTTATTTAAAGTAATATATAATAATGCTTTTTATTAAGTATATATCAAACAATAATCTTTTGGATATTTTTAACAAAAAATTTATAGTACAATAAAAATTAATCAATAACTTTTCCTAATACTTTTCCTATGGAGTCATTTATAACTAAATCAGCTTTAGAATCAGCTTGAGTTGAACTTTTGTTTATTAAAACTAAATTCTTTCCTCTAAAATAGTTAATAAGCCCTGCAGCAGGATAAACAACTAAGGAAGTTCCTCCTATTATAAGGGTATCTGCTTTAGAAATAGCATCGATAGCACCTCTAATAACATTATCATCTAAAGGCTCTTCATATAAAACCACATCAGGTTTAACTATTCCTCCGCATTTAGTACACTTTGGTACTCCCTTTGATTCAAGAATAAATTTTTCATCATAGAAAGTGTGGCAATCTACACAGTAGTTTCTAAGAACTGATCCATGAAGTTCAAAAACATTTTTGCTCCCTGCCATTTGATGAAGTCCATCTATGTTTTGAGTGACTATAGCCTTTAATTTTCCCATTTCTTCAAGTTTAGCTAAGGCAATATGTGCATCATTAGGCTTGGCATTAGGATAAATAAGTTTAGCTTTATAAAAGTTGAAAAACTCTTCTGGATATCTCTTAAAAAAACTATGAGAAACTAATTGTTCAGGGGTAAAAGTAATATTAAGTTTTTCATTAAATAAGCCATTAGCACTTCTAAAGTCAGGAATTCCAGACTCAGTCGATACTCCAGCTCCTCCAAAGAAAACTATGTTATTATTATTTTTTATTATTTCTTTTAATTTGGTTATTTTATCATCCATGAAATCATCTCCAAACATTTATTTATAATTCAATTATAAGACTCTTAATTTTAATATGCCAAGAGATAGAAAAATTAAGCTTTATAAATATAAAAAATAAATTAAACTTTTAAATATTACTTCGGGGGAAATAAAATGGAAAAAGAGAATAATAGTAGTAAAAATAATAAGAAGAAAAGTGCTAAAAGCAATAAAAATAATAAAAGTGGCAATAATGTAAAAAATAATTCAAACTCTAAAAATAAGAAAAATAAGAAAAATAAGAAAAAAAATAAAATAAAAGAATTCACAGTAGAATTCTTACAATTACTAGAAGAAAAGGATTTACCAAAGAATAAAGTACAAAAAACACCTATTAATTTATCAGATAATCTAGAATCAATGCTAAAATTACCCATAACCCAAAGAGATGTAGACTACCATGATGACAAAATAAGACTCCAATCACTAAAAAAATTTAATCCTAATAAACTGCCTAATAAACTAAAAGGTAAAGAGAATTTATGGGAACTACAATTTATAAAAATAAAAGATAGTTTAGTAGAGGGTTTACTAGAAGATAATACCTATAAGGAAGATGGATTAGCTTCATTTTTAGGTTCTAATAAAAAATTAGTTGATTCTTGTGTCGTATTATATGATGCTCAAAATTGTGTTTTTATAATAGAAAAAAATATAAATTTACCAGTATCAGCAATACTTGAATTTTTCTCTAAATTCTTAAAAAATACTGATTTAACATTTGGAATAATACCTGATAAAACAAAACTTAATACAGTTTCATCATCTGAATATATTAAATCATTTGAATTAACACTAGTTAACATAAATGATGATAACTTTAAATCAAAATTTTTAAAGAAAAAAAATTTCGGGGCAATTTTTTCAGCAATAAAATCATTACGTAGCTTTAACAATGATAGATTATATATAAAAATATCAATAAACGGAAACAAAAAAGATTGTATGTCATCAAATGAATTAAAAAAATGTATTCCTAATTTAATGGGAAATGCAGTGTATGTAAATAAATTAGTTGTCGGTTTGAAAGAAAATGAAGATTCTCAAGTAGAAAAAATTAATTTATATGATAGTAGATTAAAGGATACTCAAAAAATATCTTATAGTAAGAATGAATATAAAAAACTTAGTTCTATTTCACTTTTATTACAACAATCATATAATAAAAAGAAAGAGATTATAGATAGTTTAGAATTATAATTAAAAATTGGAGGTGATTAAACGTGAATTTTTTTGAAACAAAATTAGCTTTCGTTTTAACACCATTAACATTTACTGTTTCATACTTATTATCATTTGATTACTTTTTACTAAGCGATTATAAATTTTATTTTTCAAATATAGTTGCTATAGTTTCTATAGCATTAGGTTTTTTGACTACAATAATTTTTCAATTATGGTCTTTTAATAATTCTCCACTTTTAAGTGTTTTCAGAGAATATAATCTAATAAGAAATTTAAATTTATATGAGTTAACCTCAGTAATTTCGAGTATAATAATGATTATTTTATCAATAATAGTTCCACTATATTTTTCTTCTTATATATATTTAGGTGGCTCTAAGGTAATTACTGCTATCTTTAATAGTTTATTGGTATATATGATTTATTGCTTAAAAAACTTAATTCTTCTAATCAAAAATAAAGGAGTAATCCTTTATTTTTTACGCCCTTACGAACATACGTTCAACTTTCCCATTTATAAATGCTATAATTATCCTATAAATATACAAAATGGATGGTGGAACTAATGAAAATTTTAAGTGATATTTATAGTTTAATTGAAGATGAAAACATAGAATTAGAAGAATTTTATTTTAAATCATCTAACATTGAAGGTATATATTTTAAAGTATCAGGAATAAATCCTATAATTGAAATACATAAAAAACTACTTGCTGATACTAGAAAATATATATCTGTGTTAGCTGAGGAACTTGGCCATCACTTTACCTCCTCAGGCAATTTAACATCTGAATGTATAACTTACTCTGATAAAATTAATAGAAGTAAGCAAGAAAATAAGGCTAGGATGTGGGCTGCTAACTATTTAATTTCTGATGAAGAAATAATCGAAGCTTTATTACACATATCTGGTACTTTAAGTGGATTGGCTCTCCATTTTAATGTTACTGAAGAAATCATAAAATATAAGTTATTATCAATCTACCTAATAGACCTGCCTTTCAAAAAATGCTTAGAATGGCTCAACTAAATGAAATTGATATAGTTGTTTGTTACAAAGTAGATATAATTGCTAGAAATACCCTAGACTTCTTAAAAATATTAGAACTATTTAAAGAAAATAATGTTGAGCTTATTTCTATAAGTGAAGGTTTTGACCCAAATACTCAAATGGGAAAAGTTATGTTAACACTATTGGCTAGTTTTGCCGAAATGGAAAGAACTAATATTCAACAAAGAGTAAAAGATAATTTATTATCTATAGCGAAAAAAAGGTAAATGGATTGGTGGCTCCCCTCCTACTGGATTTAAAAATGGTTTAAATGGTGGACTTGAATGGAATAAACAAGATATGATTTTAGATGTTTTTAATATGAAATATGAGAAAGAAAAAAACTATAATATTATTAAATATATAAAAGAAAAATATAATCATAATTTTCTTGGTGGAACTTTAGCTACCACATTAAGAAAACCTATATATGTTAAAAGCTCTCCCTCTGTATCTTTATACTTAAAGACTAAAGGATATATAGTTCAAGGTGATGAAGATAATATACATTCATATCTAACATATACAGATAAGAAAATAGCTATGATTTTAAATTTAATTCTTCTGCAACTGGTATAACAAAAACATATAACTCTTTGCTTGTTCCTTGAGCTACTAATGTTTTAAATACATTCTTTTCATCTACCCCAATTTTATGAGCTACAGAAATTCCATCTATCTTTCCATCTTCGCTTTCATAACTTAACATTTCATATGAAACCTTTTTAGAATCTAATATTCTCATAGCATTTGTCTTAAGCTTCTTATCTTTTGCCATAATTTTCACCTCTTAAACTTAAATCATTTATAATTATACAATAAAATTCTTTAAAAACTAAGCTTAACTTAATATTATCTCATATGAAGTTAATATAAATTAAGATATTTTGTGTCCATATTTTCAGTATATAATATCAATCTTATTAAACCCAAATTCTAGATTAATTTTAAAATACACTAATTATAAACTCTTAAATCTAGTAAGATTATAAAGATCATATATAAATAATTTAGAAGCTAAAACACAAAATCATCTAACCAAAGCTAAATTACTTAAGCTAAATAATTATCTAGATTTATTCTACTTATCTACTTCAAGGTGGTCATTTATGTCATTCCTTTTCTACACATATATAATAAAAATGCTTTCATAATAAATTTATTATAAAAGCATTTCTTTTTATTTGTTTAAATCTTCAAATATAGCTTTATCATTATTTGAAAATTTGTTTAAATCATTTGATTGTATAAGATTCCCATTGGTATAGTTTAATTTAGTATAACCTTTTTCTCCTATAGTATAAACATATGGTTCTATTTCTTTATAATTTGATATAATATCAATAGCGTCCTGATTTTTAGTATCATACAAATCTAATTTTTTATTGAAATTTTCATCAGAAAATTTATAGATAGCAAACTGTCCATCTACACCAAAGGATTCCATAGTATCTCTATCTCCTGTAGAAGAGTATCTAGATACTTCATCATTTCCATAAAATATAAATAAAAGAACAAAGCTTAAAGCTATAAATATTAAAGAGATTTTTTTCATTTGTTCCTCCTAAAAAGTAATTTTAAAAATAATTAGCTATTATATTAATATACTATTATTTTCTATATAATTATAAAATAAAGTACTTAAAATATATAAGCATAATAATTCTAAATTAAAAGCACAGTTAAAAACTATGCTTTTAATTCAGAATACTTACACTTATAACACTTTTACACATATAATGCTAATTTAAATGCTCTGTTTTTATCGCCGCATTAAACCCATCTTCAAAGCCGTCTTTAATATCTTTAAATCCGAAAATTAAAAATAAAACTATTACAATTAAAATTCCTATTACAAATTTCTTTTTCATATATTCCTCCCAACAAACCATATATTAACATTATATAACATTATTGTAAACAAAAAAAAAGAATAAGTAGGAATTAACCTACCTATTCTTTTAATATTATTCCCAAATATTAATTTTATAAATTTATTAAAACACATTATTTTTATTTATCCTAGTAGAATTTTATAATCCATTTTCAACCACAAAATCTGTTACTTCCTTTGTTAAATCCTTAAAAGATCCGCTATTATCCACTGTAAAATCACATAAGTCAATTATTTTTCTTGTATTCTTTTCAAGGTCATCTTGTGAGTTTTGTTCATAGCCATCT
>OERM01000096.1_pt1 | contig 32931 bp, 34 predicted proteins | sample 1540021 | NCBI WGS metagenome assembly OERM01 (sample SAMEA3891245, study PRJEB23780) | metagenome | biome: terrestrial biome; feature: animal house; material: water of meat washing | place: Italy | collected 2015-05-12 | reverse complement strand
GCAAAACCCAAATGCAACAACGACCTGTGGTTGTGGTTCATCTTTCTCGATCTAAACCTGATCTGATTAAAAAAGCCCTCATGATGAGTAATGCCAGTCAGTTAAGAAATTGACTGGCATTTTCTTGGATATTTTTGTGCTTTAATTTTCACTACTCGCGGACATTGCCTTTGCCTTTTTTCAGGTAATACAAATATTTTAGATTGTTCAAATAATTGCGCTAAATGTTTGGGTAGGTTTCCTGCTGATTCTAAAGGTGTGTGCCTTAAGATATTGATAATACTCATAGATGCAACATGGAAACTGATCCTTAAAGGACTCACCTTTGCATGTTCAGCGATAAACCTCATCTGTCTTCTTAAGATATTATATGCAATAAATACCCCCCACAATTCTTGATAGACCAAATCAGGTTGTTTGCTTCTTAAAATCCTTGCATCCTGTAAATCACTTTTAATTTCCCGATAACACATTTCTATTTCCCAACGCTGGATATAAAGCATTGCAAGGTCTTTGAATGGATAAACTTTAGAATCTGTTAATGATGTAATGTAACGTCTTATTTTTCCTGCATATTCAACTTCAATTAAACGTGCTTCCCAATAGTCACCCAATGACGGATTTATCTTTTTTGCTCTTGCTGAAACAGGCATTTTGATCTGAAAGTCATGGGCCGCATTATGATGAATCACTTCATAACGCAGGTTGTCCTTTGCTCGCATCAACCAATGACTCTCTTCTGCCTGAGATTGCCAGCTCACTAAAAAATCAGCAGAGAAGTAAGCACGATCAAATAGGGTAATACTGCGAACTGGTGCTTTTAATTGACTGGCTAAGGTTAATTCACCTTGATCCATACTGCCCATTTGGGCATCAATCATTTCATGGGTATTGGTATTCACCAGGCAAGTCGCTCTAACTTGTGGGTAAGGTGCAGCTGCTGTTTTGCCTTTGGATGAACCAAAGTGCTTAAAGTTTTCTTCTGTATGAGGCATAGACCAAACCACACCATCTACAGCACAAACGCATAGACCGTGAAAGTTGCTATATTGTTGTTGTGAGTCTTTAAACCATGCCTGACTTAATGTCGAAAATAAAGCACTCATGGGTTCTAAGCCTAAGCGTTGTCTTGCTTGTACGGATGCACTCGGTACACAGTATTCTGCCGTACCGAAAACAAGTTGCAATTGTTGAACCACATACCAAATCGGTTGATTTCGAAATAGAGCAAGTCCGATTACCAGCCAAACAACATGTTCAGCAGGCAGTTTTCTTTTTCGAATTGATGCTTTACCTGTTTGGTCTAAGCAATCTTCAATCCAGTTTAAATCAATCAATTCACTGAATTGTGAAAGTGAAGGTAAGGTTTGTTTTAATGTTAAATCTAGATTCTGAGATAAATTCATAAAAAAAGAGCGTATTTACATACGCTCTTTTTACAGCATTTTAACTTTTTTTGCTTAACTGACTGGCATTACCCACTTGGGAGGTTTTTTTATTCAAATCTTAAAGATTATTTCGAACCTTTAATCCCTGCTTGAAGTAACAATGCACCTAAACCACCAATTTTATTTTCTTGAGGTTTAGCCGTTTGCGGCTTCTTATTTGTTTGAGCACGCTCGCCTTGAGGACGTGTTTGTTGTGGACGTTTACCTTGTGGTTTACGTTCACTACGCTCTGTATTTTCACGACGTGGTTGACGCGGAGCTTTAGGCGCTTCAGCACCTTCAGGGCGCATCGACAAATTCACACGATTACGCTCAGCATCTACAGTGAGTACACGTACTTGCACAATTTGCCCCGGCTTCACCACTTTATGCGGATCTGCAACGAATTCATTGGCCAACTCTGAAATATGAACTAAACCATCTTGGTGTACACCCACATCCACAAAAGCACCGAAGTTCGTCACATTGGTCACGACACCTTCAAGCTGCATGCCTTCAGTCAGTTGCGCAACTTCGGTAATATCTTCACGGAATTTTGCTGTACGGAACTCTGGACGCGGATCACGACCTGGTTTTTCCAGTTCAGACAGTACATCTTGAATAGTTGGTAAACCAAATTTCTCATCTGCAAATTCCTCAGCATTCACTTGGCGAATGATTTCCGAGTTACCAATGATGTCCTTCACTGTCGTCGCTTTCGCTTCAACAATTTTACCCACCAGCGCATAAGACTCTGGGTGAACAGCAGAAGCATCCAGTGGCTCTGAACCATCTTGAATACGTAAGAAACCTGCCGCTTGTTCAAAAGTACGCTCGCCTAACCGCGGTACTTTTTTCAAATCTTGGCGGTTGTCGAAACGGCCATTTTCTTTACGAAAATCGACAATTTGCTGTGCAATCGACTTATTCAAACCTGCGATATAACCCAAGATAGCAGATGATGCAGTATTAACATCCACACCTACCGAGTTCACACAGTCTTCAACGACTGCTTCAAGGGTTTTAGCTAAACCAGTTTGGTTCACATCATGTTGGTACTGACCTACACCAATCGATTTTGGATCGATTTTCACCAGTTCAGCCAATGGGTCTTGTAAACGACGTGCAATCGACACTGCACCACGAATCGACACATCTAGCTCTGGTAACTCCGCAGAAGCCAATTCAGATGCTGAATAAACCGATGCACCCGCTTCTGATACAGAAACACGTGTCAGTTTTAAATCGCTGTTTGCAGCCATCATTTCAGCCACAACGCTTTCTGTTTCACGGCTTGCTGTACCATTGCCAATGGCAATCAGGTCAACATTGAACTCGCGGCATAAACGGGCAAGTTCTGCAATTGAACCCGCTTTATCATCTTTGGGTGCAAATGGATAAATCGTGCTATGTGCAAGTACATCACCCGATGCATTCACCACAGCCAATTTCACCCCTGTACGGATGCCAGGGTCTACACCTAAGGTTGTACGTGCGCCCGCGGGTGCAGACAACAACAAATGACGTAAGTTTTCAGCAAAAACATCCATTGCTTCAGATTCAGCTGCAAGACGTTTTTCGGTGAGCAACGAATGTTCGATGCTTGGACGAACCTTGCCTAACCAGAACAATTTAGCCGTTTGTTTTAAATAGTCTTGACGTGCTTGCGGCTGTGCAGTTTCAAGGCTGTATTCTGTTTCAATACGCGCCAATGGTGCATCATCTTCGCCATCAACTTTTAAACCTAAAACGTTTTCTTGACGACCACGTAACATAGCCAATAAACGGTGTGACGGGACTTTATTTAAATTTTCAGAAAAGTCGAAGTAATCGCGGAATTTTTTGCCAACTTCTTTTTTCTCATCACTTGCCACTAAACTTTTTAAAGTGGCCGTTTTTGCAAACGTGGCCTTAAGTTCAGTGGTCAGTGCAATGTTCTGCGCCCAGTCATCAATTAGAATATGTTGAATCGCATCCAACTGACTTTCTAGATCTGGGTAATCTTCATGGCTAAAGCCTGCCAATGCTTCAGCTGGATCAACCGCTTCTGCAAAGATTTTCTCTGCAATCGGGCCCAAGCCTGCTTCTTTGGCTTTAAATGATTTACTGGTCCGTTTTGGACGGTACGGTGCGTAAATTTCTTCTAAGGCATTTTTAGTTTCAGCAGCATTTACACGTGCCAATAAATCATCAGACAATTTGTCTTGTTCTTTTAATGATTCGATTACCTTGTCGCGACGTTCAAATAAGTCACGTAAATAAGCCAAACGTGTATCGAGCTGACGTAACTGCGCATCATCTAAGCCTTGCGTGACTTCTTTACGGTAACGCGCAATAAATGGAACGCTAGCACCTTCATCAATCAACTTGATGGCAGCCTCGATTTGATTTGGACGTACGGCAATTTCTTTTGCCAACTGCTGAACTAAGTCAGTCATCGTATGTGATCCCACAAGGATATGTACTAAAAGCCATGATTATAAAGACCAAGACTATAAAATCCACAACTGTTTTTATTAATTTAATGGCTTAAATGTGACATATTTCAGGCAAATTTCATAAATCCATCTCATTTTCAGTGTTAAATCTTATTTTTAGGTATTCTTTGCCATTTTTTTCTATGGGCTAAGATGTATACATTTGGTATCTATGTCTTGATTTTACCTGCAATATTTGTTGCTTTAGAGCATAGTAAAGACATACAAATGAGTCGTATACTCAAGACTATCCCGACTTTTGTTTACGATGACAATAAAGAATAAAGGAGCACTTCAATGAGTTTAGTTGTACCTGCTGAAAAAACAGATGCTGTACATAGCGATGCAGATCGCGTTGAACGCATTTTAGTGGTAGATGACGATGTGCGTTTACGTACGCTACTCCAACGCTTTTTAGAAGATAAAGGCTTTGTGGTAAAAACAGCGCATGACGCAACCCAAATGGATCGTCTGTTACAGCGCGAACTGTTTTCACTGATTGTGCTCGACTTCATGCTCCCTGTTGAAGATGGTTTAAGTATCTGCCGTCGTCTACGCCAATCCAATATTGATACGCCTATTATTATGCTCACCGCACGTGGCAGTGACTCAGACCGTATTGCAGGTCTAGAAGCAGGTGCAGATGACTACTTACCGAAACCATTTAATCCAAATGAGTTGTTAGCACGTATTCGCGCCGTACTGCGCCGCCAAGTCCGTGAAGTTCCAGGCGCACCAAGCCAACAAATGGAAGTGGTCAGCTTTGGGCCATGGTCACTTGATTTATCAACACGCACTCTCACGCGTGAAGGTCAAGTCGTAACCCTAACTACAGGTGAGTTTGCGGTACTGAAAGCCTTGGTACAACATCCACGTGAGCCTTTGACTCGCGACAAATTGATGAACCTTGCACGTGGCCGTGAATGGGGGGCAATGGAACGTTCAATTGATGTTCAAGTATCGCGTCTACGTCGCCTTGTAGAAGAAAACCCTGCTCGTGCACGTTATATCCAAACCGTTTGGGGTGTGGGTTATGTGTTCGTTCCAGATGGCGCGGAATAATTCAAAACTGAAAAATACGGCTTCGGTCTTTTTAAGCTGAGTTGCAACAATCAGCACAACGGAGTCCTAAAGTTAAGCTCAACTTTATCGATTAACCTGCGGTTCGCCTTACTATTGTTTCGACAAAAGTAAGCAAAACCATTGTCATCTGCAAAACTCGGCATATTTCTGCATTTCAACATCATGCTCGCAGAAACTTTATAACACCCAGACCTCCTGCCTCGAACAATTGCAGATGACTTTTCGCGTATCGCATACCTGTCACCATTGAACTATGTCTCTTACATAGAAACAGGAAATCACGTGAAACTCGAACCCATCGACCCTCAAAAATTTACAGATTACGAAGCGTATTCAGAACGTAAACGCACGCGTTGGGAACGCTTTTTAGATAAAATCAAGCCGCGTTCTGCTGCCATGCGCACCACCGTACTGGTACTCTTCATTGTATTTTTCAGTTTATTTATGTCTTTGTGGTTCTTTTGGCGCACCTTATATCTTCCAGAAATTCAACAACATGCTCGTTATCTTGCTGTTGAAATAGAAATTCTCAACAACCCCGATTTACGGATTTATCATCAAAATACTGAAGTCGATGTCGATGACTGGCTAAGAAGCCGCGTCGGGATTGAATACGTCACCGATCCCAAAGAATATCCCAATGTTAAAGATAAGGTGATTGCCGAGTTCTTTACCAACCAAATTGAAGCTAAGCTGGCCAAAGAATTAAAAGTCGAACATGCCACAGTATATTTCCAATTTAAACCTAGCCCGCGCATTTGGATTCAAACGCCTGAAATGAACGGCAACTGGGTACGGGAACCACTGAAAACCTATGCCAACTACAGCCCTGAGTTAATTTTCGGTTGGCTGCTTGGCGTACCCCTTATTGCAGCAGCCATTATTTTAACCTTGGTTCGTCAGCTCAATCGCCCGCTGCGTCGTCTGCAAAATGCTGCCAACAGTTATAGTAAAACAGGCACAGCGCCGTATTTAGAGACCAATCACGGCCCCCAAGAAATTCGTGAGGTCAACCAAGCGTTTAATCACATGATCTACACCTTAGATCAGACTGAACGTGACCGCCGGATTATGTTGGCGGGGATTTCACATGACTTACGCACCCCTCTGACCCGTATTCGACTCAGTGCGGAAATGATGCCCGATGATGATTTTTTAAAAGAAGGGCTGATTTATGACGTTGAAGATATGGACGCGATCTTAAATCAGTTCATTTCCTATATGCGTGACGGTTCAGATGAGGAAATCCAAGACACCGATTTAAATATGCTATTACAAGAATTGGTGGTGCAATTCAAACCCTTGGATATTCGTTTTGAACCTGCTGAATTACCGATTATTCAGGCACGGAGTCTGTCTCTTAAACGCCTGATTGGTAACTTGATTAATAATTCAAAACGCTACGGTGCTGAGCCGATTGAACTTTCCGCAACAGTGGAAAATGAACATATTTTAATTAGCGTAGCAGACCATGGTGAAGGCATTCCTGACGATCAAATTGAAGAACTTATGCAGCCTTTTGTGCGTGGCAATGAAGCCAGAACAGTCCAAGGCAGTGGTTTAGGTCTCGCCATTGTGAAACGCATTGTTGATATTCACCAAGGTCAACTGGCCATTCATAATCGTGAACAAGGCGGACTTGAAGCAATTATTTCGCTGCCTCTTCATCACAATCAAGATGCTGAAATTTCCAGCAACAACCCACTCGAAAAATTAAAGCAAACCTTGGTTGAGCATTTTTAAACTTTGTACAATAGTTGATCAAACGATTTTGTTCAACTATTCAACAATTTAATTTTACCAAATATATTTCAAACACTTACAAATCATCAGAATCCCTTATACCCACATTTTTTCAAAAAATTAGACCTTAGCCTAACAGGTATGCACAATGTCGTTCTTGATCGGTACAATCGGTGCCAGATCCAGAATATTAACGAGAGTAAACCATGTCTTTAGATCGTATCCGTTTAGCTTCACTTCACGATAAAGTCATCAGTGCAGAAGAAGCGTCTGCTTTTATTGAAGATGGCATGACTGTAGGTATGAGTGGCTTCACTCGTGCTGGCGAAGCGAAAGCTGTACCTTTGGCATTGGTTAAACGTGCACACACAAATCCTTTAAAAATCACATTAATTACTGGTGCTTCTTTAGGTAATGACCTAGACAAGCAATTGACTGAAGCGGGTGTATTGGCACGTCGTTTACCGTTCCAAGTGGACAACACTTTACGTAAAGCCATCAACAATGGCGAAGTGATGTTCATTGACCAACACTTGTCTGAAACTGTTGAGCAAATGCGTAACCTTCAGTTGAAAAAGCCAGATGTAGCGATCATTGAAGCGGTTGCGATTACTGAAGATGGCGGCATCATTCCAACAACGTCTGTAGGTAACTCTGCAAGTTTTGCAATTTTCGCAGAAAAAGTGATTGTTGAAATCAACACCAACTTAAGCCCTGCATTTGAAGGCTTACACGATATTTACATCCCAACTTACCGTCCAACACGTCAACCGATTCCATTGACTCAAGTGGATGAGCGTATTGGTACGCACGCGATCAATATCGATCCTGCAAAAATCGTCGGTATCGTCATCAACAACGACTTACACGATTCTCCATCGACTGTGACTGCGCCAGATGATGAAACTCAAGGCATTGCAGATCACTTAATCGCATTCTTTGAAAAAGAAGTAGCTGAAGAGCGTCTACCGAAAAACTTAGGCCCATTACAAGCAGGGATTGGCTCAATTGCCAATGCTGTACTTACAGGCCTTAAAGATTCGAACTTCGAAGACCTCGTCATGTACTCAGAAGTCCTGCAAGACTGTACGTTTGAATTGATTGATGCAGGTAAAATGAAGTTTGCTTCAGGTTCATCAATTACCCTTTCTGCAAAATACGGCGAGAAAGTATTTAATAACCTTGAAGCGTACAAAGATAAATTGGTTTTACGTCCGCAAGAGATCTCAAACCACCCTGAATTGGTTCGTCGTTTAGGTATTATCGGCATCAACACTGCACTTGAATTTGATATTTACGGTAACGTAAACTCAACTCACGTTTGCGGTACTAAAATGATGAACGGTATTGGTGGTTCAGGTGACTTCGCACGTAATGCACACTTGGCAATCTTCGTGACCAAATCAATTGCAAAAGGTGGCGACATTTCTTCAATCGTACCGTTTGCGTCGCACATCGACCATGCTGAACATGATGTTGACATCCTGGTAACAGAACAAGGTTTGGCTGACCTGCGTGGTTTAGCACCGCGTGAACGTGCTCGTGCGATTATCGACAACTGTGCACACCCACTGTATCGTGATGCATTAAATGACTACTTCGATCGCTCATGTGCAAAAGGTGGTCATACGCCTCACCTTCTTCGTGAAGCGTTGTCTTGGCATTCTAACTTTGAAGAAACAGGTCACATGCTTCCTGTTCAAGCAGAAGCGAAATCTGCTTAATTTAAAGTTTAAAAAAAAGCGCCCTCTTGGGCGTTTTTTTATGTCTGATGAAAAGTGTAATAAAACACTTATCAAAATAAAAAAACTCAATTAATCTAAAGGCATCCAAAAAATAAAAATGCCAAGCTCATGTTCATTATTCGCCCCTATCTCGAAACAGATTTAGAAGATGTCATTGCACTTTGGGAGGTATGCGACCTCACTCGCCCTTGGAACAACCCTGAAATTGATATTTTTAGAAAAACCGCACAAAAAGATGGTTTATTTTTATTGGCGGTTAAAGATGAACAACTCATCGCCACATTGATGGGTGGTTATGATGGCCATCGCGGCTGGATTAATTATTTGGCAGTACATCCACACTTTCAACGCAATGGGGTCGCAACCGCACTCATACAGCAGCTCGAGAAGCGCCTGATTGCGTTAGGTTGCCCCAAACTACAACTGCTTGTACGTAAAGAAAATATCGACGTGCAAAGCTTCTATGAGCAGCTAGGCTATGAGGAAATCGAAGTCGTGTGCTTTGGTAAACGTCTGATTGCCGATTAAGCTCAGACACTCAATGCGCCGATACAGGTAGACGACCCAATCTTAAAAAAATTGGAAATTTAAGCTCAAAAACTTGGTTCGCGTGATCATCCAACGCAAAGAATGCTTTGAACTCATATAAGGGGTCATCTGAATTTTTCGCTCGATAATGTTTCAGTGCAGACCATGTATTTAAATAATCCAACAATTGAGCAGCAGACCATTGAAATGACATCGACAATTCAGATGTCGCTATTTTCTCAAAGGGAAAAGGAATGGTTTGATAGGCCTCGTCGATATAGCGACGTTCGGCATCCCAATAGCCTTTCAAAGTCTTAAAATAAAGTCGCTCAATACAGCCCTGTAACTCAGGTTGCTGCAGCTGAATTAAACCATAGCCAATGACCGCCAAAATGCCTTCAGGTCGTAAAGTCCGCCGCACTTCTGCATAAAAACCATCAAAATCAAACCAATGAATGGCTTGAGCCACCGTGATTAAATCAAAACTCTGCTCGGCAAAACTGGTGTGCTCTGCAGACTGAACTTGATAACTGACATTTTCAAAATAAGGTGCATGTTGTAACTGATGAGCACTGATATCTGTCGCCACCACGGCATCAAAATGCGGCGCCAACAATTGAGTCAATTGCCCCGACCCTGCGCCACAGTCCCATGCAAATTGAGGAGTCGCCACATGCTTGAGTATTTCTTGAATCAAACTTGCTGGATAACTTGGACGTGCGAGTTGATAAAGCTGACTTCCCGATGAAAAGCGGTCTTTCATAAGCCATTCTCAGTCTTATTTTTGACTCAAAATTAGCACATTTTCCATTAACTAAAGCATGATGTTGTTCAACATCTTATACAATCCTACTTTTCATGAGACAAAAAAAAGCCCCAAACATTGTTTGAGACTTTTTTGAATATGGTGGCGAGACCCAGGATCGAACTGGGGACACACGGATTTTCAATCCGTTGCTCTACCTACTGAGCTATCACGCCGATGTCGCGTATTAAACAGTTTAAGCGAAGCAGCGTCAAGTCCGTTTTCAAAAAAATCATTTGAGTGTTTACTTTTACAGCAAGCCTAGCACCATTCGTACATTTTTTGAGTCATTCTTTACACTTAAAGCGCATCACCATGGCGATTCATGAATAAAAGCAGCCCAAAGACTGCTTTAAAAAAGCTTAAATTTTACCAATGTGCTCTAAGCAACGGTGAATTGCACCACAGCCCGGTTCGAACACTTTCACACCTTTGGCTTCTTCCATACGACAGACTTCTTCAACCAGCCGCTCCGCAACCCCTCGTCCACGGTTTGCAGGATGTACTACGATGTATTCTAAGGTTTTATTTTCACCCTTCCCACTACACCAAATGGCACCAATGACTTTAGTATTAAATTCTGCAGTGTAAAGTAAGGTATACTGAACTAGATTTTGCTCAAGTTGTTCTACGGCATCATGCCCATCGCCAAATTCAGGACTGGTGTCGTACAGTCGCTCTAGCTGGCTGCGCAACTCTTCTTTTTCCAGTGAAGTATAAGCGTGTACGGTAATAGGCATTGATAAACCCTCCTGAGCAATCTAATATGCGGTGACTTCGTTACGGCGAAACATTTTACATCAATTATTTGACGTCTTTGAGGAACGTGTCTATGACAGAACGTATCAGTGAAGTGGTAAGAAATACCAACGAAACCAAAATTCGAGTTCGTGTAAACCTCGATGGTACGGGTCAAGGCACGCTCAACACAGGTATTCCCTTTTTAGATCATATGATTGATCAAATCAAGCGACATGGCTTATTTGATATTGATATTGAATGTGATGGCGACTTGGAAATTGATGATCACCACACGGTTGAAGACTGTGGTATCACGCTTGGACAGGCTTTTGCCAAAGCTTTAGGTGACAAAAAAGGTTTACGTCGTTATGGTCATTTTTATGCACCGTTAGATGAATCTTTAAGCCGTGCTGTGGTGGACTTATCAGGCCGTCCGGGTTTATTTATGGATATTCCATTTACCCGCGCCATGATTGGTCGTTTTGATGTGGATCTCTTCTCTGAGTTTTTCCAAGGCTTTGTGAACCATGCGCTCATGACGGTACACATTGATAACCTCAAAGGTAAAAACAGCCACCACCAAATTGAAAGTGTGTTCAAAGCGTTTGCGCGTGCACTTCGTATGGCCTGTGAAATTGACCCACGTGCAACCAACACCATTGCTTCAACCAAAGGTAGTTTGTAATGACCCGTATTGCCCTTCTTGACTATGGTATGGGTAACCTACACTCAGCAGCAAAAGCGCTTGAGCATGTTGGTGCAACGGTCGATGTGACCAATGATCCCAAGCTAGTGGCTCAAGCTGATAAAATTGTGTTCCCTGGCGTAGGTGCTATGCGTGACTGTATGCAAGGCATGCATGAAGCAGGGATTGATGAAGTCGTTCGTCATGCAGCATTTAATAAGCCTGTATTAGCGATTTGTGTGGGTATGCAAGCGCTGATGCAATGCTCTGAAGAAAATGGCGGAGTCGATGCTCTCGGTATTTTTGAAGGCAGCGTGAAACGCTTTCCTGATATAGACGGCTTGAAAGTCCCACATATGGGTTGGAACCAAGTTCATCAAGCCGATCCGAATCATCCAATGTGGAAAGACATTGAACAAGATGCACGTTTTTACTTCGTGCACAGCTTTTATGTTGAACCGAAGAACTCTGGTATTGTGGCTGCGACCTGTGACTACGGTTTAGAGTTCTGCACGGCCATTCACCAAGAAAATTTGTTTGCGACACAGTTTCACCCTGAAAAAAGTCATACCGCAGGTTTGCAACTGCTGAAAAACTTTGTGGAATGGAAAATTTAATTCATTCCAGCTTCTGTTTGATTGAAAAAGCTCAACTTCGGTTGGGCTTTTGTTTATCCAAAATTGATGCATCTAGACTAAAATAAATCAGAAACAGCTTAAGTAAATGAGGCGTGTGACCTCACTCCTATGCCTTTGAGCCTATAAAATCTTTGCTTTACAGCACACTACTACACTCAAGATGACTACGATGCCTTTTCATTGTCACCAAATTTGATTATGATTTGCCTGCTTTTTAGACATTTTTATTTATAAAAAACTTAATTTACAACGATAAGGTAAGTCACTATGACTCAATATGCACAAGAATCTGCGCTGAATGCCGCAGGTCGTTTCGGACGTTTTTCATACCTAGCATGGAACTGTCTACTTGCCATTGTAGCGTCAATTATTCTTGGTATTTTCATCGCCATCTTTCCTAATACATTCGTGAACTTGGAAACAGGCAACTTCGGTGGCGGCATGATTTTTATCGTCCTGATCTATGTTGCGCTCATGTACTTCACTTTTGTATTTACTATTCGTCGCCTACATGACCGCAACCATACGGGATGGTTATCACTGTTGATGCTGGTGCCTCTTGCCAACGTGATCCTAATGCTTTACCTGATTTTCGCACCAGGCGATGATCGTAGCAACAGCTATGGCTCACCACGCCCAACCGCAGGCTGGGAAGCCGTTTTGGCATGGATTTACATCGTGATTTTCGTTTTAGCGATTATCGGCGGTATTGCGGCTGGTTTTATGTCCTAAAATCACCTGTGCAAAACAGCCTGCCTAGGTCGGCTGTTTTGCTAAATCAACGCAAAAGCTTTAGGCTTAAGCAACAATGGCATAGTCAAAGCATGATGGATTCTTCTTTTCAACACATCCTTCCCAGTAAAGTCGAAATTCAACAATTTCCTCGTTTTCAAAATTTGCCAAAACAAGCAATTCATGTCATTCAAAACTTAGAACAGTGTGAAGCAATCCGCGCTGAACTAGAACAGGTTTCCATCTTCGGTTTTGACAGCGAGTCCAAACCGACCTTTCAAGTGGGAGAAGTCTCCACGGGTCCGCATTTAATTCAACTAGCCAGCGTCGAGCAGGCTTATTTGTTTCAAATGAGTCCACCCATTTGGAGCTTCCTTGCGCCATTTTTGGCGAATCCAGACCAGCTCAAAGTGGGTTTTGGTTTAAAAAATGATGCCTATCTGTTCCGTAAAAAAGGTTTTGAGCTCAAGGGTGTGGTTGAGCTGTCAAAATGCTTTGCAAGCTTTGGTTTGACCAACCCTGTCGGCATTAAAAATGCCATCGCCCTGCTGTTTCAACTCAACTTCCCCAAAAGCAAAAAAGTCAGCACTTCAAATTGGGCAAGGAAAATGCTCACTCCTGAACAAGTTGACTATGCTGCTGGGGATGCCTATGCGGCGCTGTTGGTTTTTGAAGAATTGCGGCGTTTAGAGCGACTCCCAAAAGATATTTCCAAAGAATTAGAAAAAACAACAAAACCTTGTCGTCATGAAAAGCTGTAACAGATGCTTAGAAAATTGCCAATACTTTGCTAAGATGACGGACATTGATTTTATTTAAGATTTGGCTAGGAGCGAAAGCATGCTGATCATCCCTGCAATTGACCTGAAAGATGGCAAATGTGTTCGTTTAAAACAAGGTCGTATGGAAGACGATACGGTTTTTTCTGATGATCCTGTTGCAACTGCACAGCACTGGGTAAATGAAGGCGCGCGTCGCTTACATTTGGTCGATTTAAATGGTGCTTTCGCTGGTACGCCAATTCATAAACCTGTGGTTGAAGCCATTGCTCGCGCACAACCTGAACTGCCAATTCAAATTGGCGGCGGTATTCGCTCACTAGAAACCATTGAACACTACTTAGAAGCGGGTGTGTCTTTTGTCATTATTGGCACCAAAGCCGTTCAAGACCCTGAGTTTGTTGAAGAAGCATGTAAGAAATTTGCAGGTCATATCATTGTCGGTATCGATGCCATGAATGGCATGGTGGCCACCGATGGCTGGGCCAATGTGACCGATGTGAAAGCAACCGATTTGGCCAAGCGTTTTGCCGATGCAGGCGTATCAAGCATTGTCTATACCGACATTGCCCGTGACGGGATGATGCAAGGTGTGAACGTTGAGCAAACTGTTCAACTGGCACAATACTCTGGCCTACCTGTGATTGCATCAGGTGGTGTGACCAACCTTGATGACGTACGTAACCTCAAAGGTCAACCGGGTATTTTGGGTGCAATTACCGGTCGTGCAATTTATGAAGGCAGTTTAAACCTACGTGAAGCACAATTGCTGTTAGATGAACAATCGCTCTAATTGTAGAAGTTAAAAAAGAGGTCTTTTGACCTCTTTTTTATGCGCTAAATATCAGTATGTAAGATCTGCATCTTATTTAATAAATCGCATTACGAATAAACTTTAACGGTACAGTTCCACGGTTGATATATTGGTATTCGATGGCACTCGAAAACACAATCGACTCACCTACACCTAAGACTTTCATGTCACCCGCCAAATCCAAAGTTAACTCCCCCTCCATCACATAGAGCATCTCACGCCAACCGACTGGGTCGGGTTCTGCACTATAGTGCTCATTTGGGGCAAGTACCCATGTCCACAGTTCAACTTTTTGTGTTGCTGCCGCCGAGGCCATTAATTTTGCTTCACTGTGTGCTTGTGTACCATGCCAAGCCAAAATATTGACCACCGCTTGCCCTTGCTGTTCAGGCGCAGCAATAATCTGTACAAAATCGACCTCAAGCACATCGGCAATCAAGCTGAGTTTCGCCAAACTAATATTGTCCTGCCCTGATTCAACTCCAGCCACCATACGACGGCTTAAACCAGCCAAATCCGCCAGTTGTTGCTGGCTCAAGCCTTTTAAACTTCGATAATGACGCACATTTTGACTGACGTGTTGTAGTACCGCTGGAGACTTCATAGAGATAAATCAAAAAAACATTGAGCAATATATTGCACATAAAAACAAAGCATGACAAGCTGTGTGCAATATATTGCACACCAATTCTTTTATGTTGAATACTCAGCTCGGCTCTAAAGCACCTGTCATTGCACTGATTTTAATTACCTTTATTTGGGGCGGTACCTTCTTGGCCGTGAAATACGCCTTAAATTATAGCTCCCCCATGTTCTTTGTGGGCTGTCGTTTCGCCTGCGCCGCGACAATTATTGGCTTATTTTCCTATCAACATTTAAAACACATTACCCGACAGGACTTGTGGGCAGGTGCACTCATTGGCTGTATGGTCACTATTGGCTATGGCACACAAACGGTCGGACTACAAACAGTCAGTAGCAGTGAGTCTGCCTTTTTAACTGCACTGTATGTACCCCTAGTACCCGTATTATTATGGTTAATCTTTCGTAAAGTGCCCCATTTTATGATTTGGATTGGTGCGCTCTGTGCGTTCATGGGCTTAGTCTTACTTACAGGCAATAGCCTGAATTCAATTTCACTGAACTTTGGCCAGACCTTAACCCTACTCGGTGCAATTGCTATAGCGATGGAAATTATCCTAATTGGTTATTTTGCCCCAACAGTCGACATTGGTCGAGTGACGGTCATTCAACTGGCAGTTGCCTCTGTGCTCGCCTTTGCAGCCATGCCATTGGCAGGTGAACACCGCATTCCAGACTTTTCATGGCCTTTACTGAGTATCGCACTCGGCTTGGGTCTTGCCAGTGCCGTTATTCAATATGTAATGAATTGGGCACAGCGCTCAGTCAGTCCATCTCAAGCAGCGATTATTTACGCAGGAGAGCCTGTATGGGCAGCACTGTTTGGGCGTCTTGCAGGAGAACGCTTAGCACCACTGGCTTTGTTGGGCGGACTTTTAGTGGTGTTTGGCATTATGATCAGTGAATGGAAACCGAAACTGCTGAAGTCGAAAAAGAACGTCGAACAACTTTAGCCCATCTCCGAAACGCAAAAACTGCTGAATCGAGTGATCAATGGCCACCAATTCAGCAGTATGGTCAGGTGGTTAGAATGACACCATCTTGCCCGGATTAATCATTGCTCCGAGTCCATACATGCTTTTGGCTATTGGAATGACCAACGGCGCCAGTGCACGACCAAAAGGAATGTTCTGATGTTGAATACGGGTCAACATATTAAAGTCATCACTTGCACTGCAGAAATCATCGGCAATGGCTTTACCAATACGCACCGTTTGCGCAACACCATGTCCACTCCACCCCTGAACAGCATAGATTGGGTATTGGCTACCAAATTTACGACTATCCGCAGCACCATTAACGGTTAAATCGGTCGTGCCACTCCACACAAAATCAAGCTGGACTTGCTCTAACTGAGGAAATACGTGTTGAATACGTCCTAGCAAATAGTCATGGGTTTGTTCAGGACTCCAACACGAACCCGTGCCTTCACCGCCAAATAACAATCGGTTTTTTGAGACCCCTCGGTAATAGTCAATTTGAAACTGGGTGTCGTATACAGGCAGATCCGTCGGCAATAGCTCTTTCAAATCCAGTGCTAAAGGTGCTGTGGTACACACATAGGTATAAAAAGGAATGGTGGTTTGATTACGTTCTTCTAATAGTTTAAATGAGGCATGGTGTACGCCCATCACCACACTTTTACGTGCTTTAATTACCCCTTGCTCTGTGGTCACATAAATACCATCGGCACGTTCTTGGATTGACTGTACTTCCGTCTGTTCATAAATCGTGCCGCCGTTTTGACAAAAGCCATAAGCCAAACCACGCGTCAGGGCTAAAGGATGAATATGTCCCCCAAGTTGATCCAACTGACCGCCAAAATAGTTGTCGGATTGCACATGCTCACGTAATTCGTCTTGGGTCAACATTGAGGTATTTTTTTCATCTAAATACTGACGTGCTTTCATCCCTTCATGCAGTGCATCTAAATGTCCTGGGTGTACTGCGGCCGTTAGATGTCCACGTTTACGTTGCACATCTAAGCCATATTTTTCAGTAATGTCATCTATCAAAGTCATGGCTTCCGTTGAGGTAAAGTGCCATAACTTTTTAGCCTCTTCAAAGCTGAAGTGCTCAATCATGGTTTCGGCTTCCCAACGTGCCAACCCCGGGGTGAGTTGCCCACCATTACGCCCTGAGGCAGCACTGCCCACTCGGTTTTTTTCAACCAAGACCGTATCGACACCCTGCTCCGAAAAATGCAGTGCAGCCGATGCTCCCAGTAAGCCACCGCCTATCACGACCACGTCACATTCGATATCTGCATTTAAAGGCTCAAACTCATGCCATACATGCATTGAACTTTCATAGTAATTGGCTGGATGACTAAACGCACCACACTGCGGGTTCAACCAATTCCACTCTTTACCACTTTGTGCCGCAGAACAGGCTTTGTATTCAACGTCATCTAAAAATGTCGGTTTATTCATATTCATTTCATTCACACTCAATATCTATCTCATTTTCATGCAGGTTTTAATATGCATTTCCAATCACAATGTTTTGTCTTTTCAATTTCTTATAAATAAATAGACCAATGCCTATCGCCAACCAAGAGCAACCAAAAATCAATGCATTTCGTTCTAAATTGACCCAGAGGCAAAGCATCACCAATACAGATAACAAGGGAAGAATCAAATTGAGGCATTTGTTTTTAATGCCTTGGGTTTGTTTTTCCAACAGATAGAACTTCACAAAAACCGAGAAATTCACCGCAGTAAAGGCAATCAAAGCACCGAAGCTAATCATGCTGACCACAGTCGCAAGATCTAGAAAAATGGCCGATAGCGAAATCAGGCCAATACTTAAGACGGCATAAAGTGGCGTACCTAATTTTGCATGGAGCTGCCCAAAGGTTGCTTTGGGGAAAATGCCATCCTTCGCCATAATATGAATTAAGCGTGAAGCGCTGGCATGAGTGGCTAAACCTGAAGCGAAGGTATTCATGATTTGGGCACATAAAAATACGGCTTGGAAAAGTGCTCCCCCCACATAGAGGACAATTTCAGGTAAGGCTTCGTCAGGGTTGTTAAAACGCACATTGCTTGGAAAATACAGCTGGATAAACCATGAGGCACTAATAAAAATCCCGCCCCCGAGCAACGTGGTAAGCAGCACGGCACGTGGAATATTCTTTTGGGGATCTTTGGTTTCATGGGACATGGTCGTGACCGCATCAAAACCCAAAAATGAAAAACATAAAATCGATGCACCCGCAATCAAAGGCAAAACAGAACTGTCTCCATTAAACAGAGGGGCTAAAGTCAGTACATGATCATAGCCTTGTTCAGAACCCACGCCTTGAATGACTAGATAGATAAATAAAACCATCAGCAGTAAGGGTAAAAGTACAAACAACAGACTTAAATTCGCCAAAATATTGATTCGGAAACAGTTAATCAGCGTAACCAAACCCGTGAATACAACCACCCATAGCCAATACGGCACACTCGGGATCACAGCTTCTAAGTAAATACTTGCCAGTAAGGCATTCACCAAGGGCAACAAAATATAATCTAGCAGTGAACACCAGCCGACAAAAAAGCCTGCTTTGGCTCCACACGACTGTGCCGTGTAGTTATAGGCAGAACCTGAGTCACCACTGATTCGGCTAAAACGTGCATAACTAAATGCGGTCAGTAACATTGCAACCAACGCCAAAATATAAGCCAATGGCACACGCCCATCGGTAATCCCAGACACAATCCCAAAGGTATCAAACACGACCATCGGGGTCATATAGGCCACACCAATAATGACCACTTGCCATAGTGACATTTTCTTTAAAGAAAAATCTGCATTTTTCACCGAAATCACCATCTTTCATTTTTTAATCTAGTGATTTTGGTTTTTGCAACAACTATGCCATATAATAACAGCTTAGCTATTTTAAAAATATTGAATTAAATGCCAAAGTACGATTTAGAAACCCGAAAAGCAGCGATTCAACGCTATAAACTCACGGATTATAAGGTTGCCGTTTGCAAGGAATTTAACATCTCTCGTGTGACCTTAGACGCATGGATTAAGCTCGAAGAAGAAACAGGCGGCTTGTCTCCAAAAGTAGCCAACAGCCGTGGAGCACCCAGCCATATTAAAGACTGGATTGCATTTCAAGTATTTGTTAAAAATACAAAATTTCAAAATATTAGCGATTTGGTTCCACTTTTTGAACAACACTTTGGCTATTCGGTTTCTTATGCAGTTTTGGTTCGCGCCATTCATGTTTTGGGGCTAAAACGTCGTCGAGGAAGATTCTACGCTTAGTCAAAAAGGGACTATTTTTTATAATATTTTCTACGCATATATTCATATAAATAACTGTACATTAATGTAAGGTTAATTTATTAAAAATGTAAGTTATGATTATTAAAAAAGTAATTATTTATAAATAAAAATGTAAGTTATAAATATTAAAAAAGTAAATTTATTAATATAAAAAAGTAAAGATTGAAATTCAATTTAGTAAGATGCTTTTTAAAAGCCTGCGCAAAAATAGAGACACTACTGCATCAGCTTGGTTCATCTCGGTGCATAAACCTTGTTATAAAAAATAAAGTCATAAAAAAAGGGCACACTGCCCTTTTTTAAATCCCATCACTTGTTATTGATACATGGGTTGATTGTCGTTTAAACGAATAATGCCTTTAATGGCGCGATACACAATCCACACCCACGACAACCCAATCACAGACACGCAGAAGGTTGAAGCACCGAGTGCGACACCTGCGAAAGCGGTGGCATTTTCACCCGTAAAGAATAAGAAAATAAATGGCACAAAGGCAATCACGTTCCAAATCAAATACCACCAAAAGGTGCGAATCTGCCAAGTAAAATGGCTCTCAAAAATGGAACCACGCACAGAGCCACGCTTCACATAATTAATCACTAAAGCAATAATGGCTAAAATCCCTGCGGAAAAAATCGCAACGATATACAAAATATAAAGAATAAAAGTCAGACTACGATTCGGATCTTGATCGACTGAATAATTCATATTGTCCCTCATGAAGTGGGCTTGAACTTTAAATAGGCAAACTATTGAAAGGAGAAATAAGCCATAAAATTAAAAGAATATTGAATAGAATTGTACAAAAGTAAATCTTTCTAAACGGTTGTTTTTGTGTTTTATGTCGTAGCTTTTGCTGCGCTAACCATGCTGCAGGCCATCCCCCTAAAAATGAAAGGAGATGTAGTGTATTTTCAGGTACACGGCGCTGTCCATTTTGTGCAGCCTCTTTGTCTTGTGCATAGAACCAATAACTGGCCGCATTCATCACACTAATAAACAGCAGCACCAATCCACTCAAACGCCCCATGAGTACCAATAACGCCAAAAACACGATGTATGCCACCGACGCAATTTGCATTGGACTCCAACGTTGACCCTGTTCGGTCTTTTTCGGTGAGACTTTTGAGGTACGGCTCTTTTGGGTTTGTGATGCTTTTAAATAACTAACTTGCTGTGCACGATAACGCCCTTGCACATCCACAATCACGTTGTATTCCAACGCACAACCTAAAATAGGACGAGGACCTTGCCGAGCAAAGTCCTTGATATGTAAAAACACGCGATCTTTGCTGTCATCGTTGGGCTGAATAAAGCCATAGCCTTTTTCATCAAACCATTCAACGAGTCGTCCTTGGTCACGCATTTTTCTTTCCTATTTAAGCAGTTACAAATTTTAGGCGGTCAATCACCATATTACGCATTTCGGCAGGATTTTTCTGCAAAATGTCATCCCCCGTACGGCCTTGTTCAGCATTTTTTTGTGCCACTTGTAAACGCATCATCCAAAAACGCGCAGCGGCCATTGCAAGATACAACTCGAGACAAGATTTTTCATCGGCAGTCAAAGGGCGAATGCTTTCATAGGCGTTTAAGAATGCAATGGCTTTGTCTTCATTTAAATGCACACTTGGATATTCGGTACAGAAATCATTCAGGGTAATCGCAATATCAAACAAGAACTCATCTTTATTCAGTTCATAAAAGTCTAAAATGCCTTTGAGCTGATTGCCCTCAAACAAAGTGTTGTCACGAAATAAATCCGAGTGGATAAAGCCCTTTGGACGATTCGGATAAACCGCCGATAATGCGTCATATAACCCCAACAACTTATTGAGTAGTGCTTGATCCGCCTCACTTAATGTCGGTTTCATCTGTAACGCTACAGCGAGCCAGTAATCATGGTCACGGTATTCTGCACGTTCCAGTGGAAAATCTTGCAGTGCGACATGCATTTTCGCTTGTGCAACCGCAATCGCTTCGGTTTGTTCAAGGGTCGCAGGCATGGGGTGTTTGCCCATCATCCGTGGGGCAATTTGCGCGGGTTTATCTTTTAAACTATGAATGGCTTTACCTGAATGACTTAAAGGTACAGGAACCGCTAAACCAGCCTGACCTAAATGCTCAAGTACAGGAACCAACTCGCCTGCGCCCTGTTCATCCATTTCTTCAAATACAGTCAATACATACTGCACAGCATTTTCACACACAATAAAATAGTTCGTATTTTGAATACCGCCTTGAATTGGGATCAGATCGATTACCTCAAGTCCATAAGGTGCTGCAAACGCCTGAACTTCCTGTAAAGTCAAAGTGGTATAAACCGACATATAAAACCTGCAAAAAAACTTACATAAGTTTGATAGAATACCCGCTCCGACTATTAAGGTGTAGCATCTAAGTCGCGAAGTTTCATAATCGGCTGTTATTTTTGGAAAAAATTATGCTAGCTAAACGTATTATTCCTTGCCTCGACGTAGACAACGGTCGTGTAGTGAAAGGTGTTCAATTCCTTGATATTCGTGATGCAGGTGACCCAGTAGAAGTAGCACGTCGATATAACGAACAAGGTGCTGATGAAATTACCTTCTTAGACATTACCGCAACTTCGAATGGTCGCGACACGACTTATCGTACGGTTGAACGTATGGCTGAAACGGTTTTTGTTCCCTTAACGGTCGGTGGTGGCGTTCGCAAAGTTGAAGACATTCGCCTCTTACTCAATGCTGGCGCGGACAAAGTCAGCATTAACTCAGCAGCGGTGTTTAACCCAGAATTTGTACAAGAAGCATCGCAACGCTTTGGCGCACAGTGTATTGTGGTTGCCATTGATGCGAAAAAAACGGGCGAGAACAAATGGGAAATTTTTACCCATGGTGGCCGTAAACCAACGGGTATTGATGCAATTGAATGGTCCGTGAAAATGGCTGACTTTGGTGCGGGTGAACTGCTCATTACTTCGATGGATGCCGATGGTACCAAAGCAGGCTATGACCTCGAGCTGATGCGTCAAATCAATGACCGCGTCACCATTCCAACCATTGCTTCGGGCGGTGTCGGTAACTTACAACACTTGGCCGATGGTATTTTAAAAGGTGGCGCAGACGCTGTACTGGCTGCTTCGATTTTCCACTTTGGACAACACACCATTCCTGAAGCGAAGAAATATCTTGCCGAGCAAGGCATTGAAATGCGTCTATAAACAGACCATAACCGTAAAATCTATGAAAAGAGTGCTTTCGAGTACTCTTTTTATCATTTTAAAGATGAGAAAAAATGTATCACTTAGAGCTAATCTTATTTATTTGTGGTCTATTGATCTGTTTTGTTTTCATTCTGTTGATGAAGAAATATGTTGACCGCCCTTTTGCTATGCTGGCTGTACTGCTACTCCTTGGTTTATGCCTGTTTAGCTATATCAGCTTCTGCAAATACCAGTTTAAACACTATTATGAAAAAGCGCTGATTGCACCTGATCAAATTCGGGCTTGTGGTATTTTTACACAATGGTCGGAGGTCACTCATTATCGACGGCACAACATCAGCACTGAAAAAGTGTTTTACTTTCAGAGTGATCGACAAGCTTTTTTATTTAGCAATAGTCCGCGTGCCAGACAAAGCTTCCCTGATCTCAAAACCTTAAACATCAACGAGCATGTTTGCTTTCAGTTTTCCCCTGACTATACCGATGAAATGGATCGCTATATTTTAACGGGCTTTAAAAAGCAGGCGAATTAAATGGCTCAATTACGCTGTACTTCGGCACAGCTGAGCTAATGCTAAGTCGGACAGTACTATCACCTCTATTATGCAGCAGATATTAAAGCTTAGAATGTTCGCTGGCTCTTGACCGCAATTATGCTCTCAATTTTTGAGATAAAAAAAAGGGAGTCTTGCGACTCCCTATAAACCTAGAATAACGACAACATTGTCTTGTTAAACTGGAAAATGAAAAATGACGTACTAGTGCTCATGAGATGATTTCACCTCATCAACAGCTTTACTATAGAATGTTCAAATGACGAAATATTGACAATACATACCAATATTATTGACAAATCACGACAAAAATATCCCTTTCAATTATCCTGCAACCGTTTCCGTCGTCTGCGCTGAGTTCAGCGTAATCACTTCAGGTGCCTTAATCCATTTTGCAGGGAAGACCTGATTGACCCACTGGGTGAGCTTATTCGACACCACTTGGGGTAAAGCAATACCCAACGGATTTTGCTCTTGCAAATCCAGCGAGGAAATGACCCGCGTTCCTAAAATATAATCAAACCACGGCTTAGTCACACACCAGTTGGCATCCTGATTGGAGTTCATATGATGGTCATAATGCCAAGGAATCTTACGCATTGCCCAGTCTGGCTCTAAGTGCGCACGGCGGTGGATGTAGTAATAATTTCCTGCACTGTACAACACAGACAACGTCATGCCTTTGGAGACAGGATAAAATAATGTCCCAAATACACCCGCCACGACAGCGAGTGACACGATTTCATTTTTGGTACGCCAGTTGCTCCAACCTTCAACATAACCATGATCGTGAAACGTGGTTTTCCGCACTTCTCGGTGATGCTCCCAATGCGATTTCATGCTGTCAGGCACGGGGCTATAGCGTGGCTTTCCAGCACGGTGTGTTCCATGCAAAATATATTTATGTGCAACCCACTCAAACGCATTGGCAACCACCAGTCCTGCGACAAAACCCTTCCACATGGCAAATTCCTCCTATATTCAGATTGAATATAATGTGGAAACTATGCTAAATATTGACCCTAGCATTCAAATTCATTGACAAATTACGACAAGAACAATAGAGCTAATCAATGCAACATTTCAAAGATTACACAGGTTCTGTCTACGGTGGACTGGGACATTTACTCTATGCCTATTGCCAAGCCGTGGGCTACCCAATTTCTGAACAGCTTGAAAAAGCACAGAACTTAGAACGTTTTGATTATGCCCTGTGGTTAGAGTTACTGAATGATCTTGACAGCCATCTGCACATCCCTGCGCTCGGACTTGAGATTGCAAAGTATGTACAGCCCAAGCATTTAGGCATTTTGGGCTATATTGCGCTGTCCTGCGAAAATTTAGGCGAAGCGCTCACCCGTTATCATGACTTTCACCGTCTCATTTATGATGGCAGTTCACTGTATGTGGCAGTTGAAGGTGAAAATCTGTGCTTTGGTTGGGTGGAGATGCCGATTGAACTGACCACACAACTCAGCAATGAAGTGGCGATGGCGCTGATCATTCAGTTTATGAAGCACTTTGTCGCCCACGATGACATCCAGCTCAGCGAGGTTCATTTTACTCACCCTGCCCCGAAAAATACGGCACTGTATGAGCAGTACTTTAATTGTAAAGTTCGCTTCTCTCAAAGCCGACCGATGATGATGATTCCCCTCAGCGAATTATCCCTGCCCTTTCAGCAAGGTGATCAAACCCTGCAAAAACTGCTCTTACAGCAGGCCGAAGCCTTACTGGAAAAACTCCCTAACTCTACTCACATCGACCAGCGCTTACAGCATGCGATTTTAACCGGGCTACAAAAAAACCAATATCAAATTGAACATATTGCTCGGCAGCTGAACTTTTCAGTCCGACAGCTGCAACGTTACTTACAACAACAAGGCACGACCTACCAACAGCGGATGCAAGAAGTTCGACGTATTTTGGCGGAGCAATACTTAAAAGATCCACACCTCAGCTTACAGGAAATTGCACTGTTGCTGAGTTACTCTGAACAAAGTGCTTTTCAACGTGCCTTTAAACACTGGACACAAGTCACACCTCAGCAGTGGCGTATTCAGCATTTTCACTAAAATCTGACCTGTTTAATCCACGTCATCAGGATGTCATGCTTTTTTTGTTAAATTGATTGAAAAACGAGTATTTTCTCGTTAGATATAAAGTTCTATGCGAATAAAACATCAATAACTACAAAAAGCGCATTATGAATAAATATCTTGCTGAATTCATCGGAACGTTTTGGTTGGTCTTCGGAGGCTGTGGCAGTGCCATTTTTGCAGCAGCTTTTCCCGAGTTGCGCATCGGCTTTCTTGGCGTTGCACTTGCCTTTGGTTTAACCGTTTTAACGGGTGCCTTTGCACTTGGACATATCTCTGGCGGTCACTTTAACCGTTATTTAAAACCTACTTAAACCTACTTACGTGGGTTTAATGTTTAATTCCTACTTCATCATCAAGAACCAATTGCTATTGCGCTTGGGATTACCTCAATTCCATAGGCTGTCACGGTGTAACTCACCGCCATTGGTGGCTTATGTAGCCACCAATTCTTTATCTGCATGTTTTAGAATATTGATGGCAGCATTAATATCCCTGTGATGCAGGGTGTTACATGAACATCGCCACTCACGCATTGCAAGTGTCAGGTTTTGGTTTAATTCACCACAATTCGAACACATCTTGCTGCTTGGAAAGAATCGTCCAACAGAAAGTATTGATTTGCCATGCTGTTTAGCCTTGTAAATCAACTGTCGCTTGAACTCATAAAAGCCCATATCCGATATGGCTCTTGAGAGCTTACGGTTTTGTACCATACCTTTCACATTTAAATCCTCAATCGCAATCAGATCGAATCGCTTAACTAAATCAGATGTGACTTGATGAAGATTGTTTTTTCTCAAGCATGATATTTTGTAGTGCAAACGAGAGAGCTTGGTTTTCGCTTTTTCTCTGTTTTGACTACCTTTCTTTTTACGGCTAAAAGACTTAGCAAGTCGTCTTAACTTGGCAAGCTGTTTCTTTAGTGGCGCACTTGATGGAACAACCTCGCCATTAGATAAAGTGGCAAGACTGGAAACACCTAAATCAATACCAACAGATAAACCTGTTTTGGGGTGAAGTTTCTCAGGCTGATTTAATTCAACAGCAATCGAAGCAAACCACTTACCACCCTGTTTAAATATTTTCGCTGATAATATTTTTCCTTGATAACGCAAATCCTCAGTCATTTTTACCCAACCCAAGTTTGGGATACTAATTTTTCTATCTTTAATGCTGAATTGGTCATTTGATAATGAGAAGCGATCATCTACGCCTTTTTTTCTAGGCTTTGGATATTTGGATTGACCATTAAAAAAACGATCAAATGAACTACCCAATTGCTTAATCGCAAGTTGTGGCGCACATTTGGTCACTTTAAGCATGAAAGGGTATTTCTCACGCTTGAACGAGTTTAAGTGCTTTCTTATTTTAGCTTCGGATGGTTTATTTAGAAGTTTTTTATCCACCTGAACGCCATAATAGTCACACTGATCTCTATATTCCTTATCTGCTTTATATTGACGTTGCCATTCTTTTAAAGCCCAATTATACGACAAACGAGCAACACCACTCGCTTGAGCGAAATGACTTGCTTGCTTATTATTTGGCAGTAATTGGATTACATGCCCTCGTATGAATCGGCTCATAGTGCGTCTTTGACTGCCTGTATTAACTTTTGGTTTTTCTTACTACGACTACCATATAATCTTGCCGAAAACACTGTAATGATTTCCAAAACATCTTGAGCAAGTTCTTCCTCAAAAGACAAATTTTCACCCTTATTAAGAATGACGATCTCCACGCTTTTAGCTTCACATAAGGCAAAAACCAACTCAGCACCAAACCGCAATAAGCGATCTTTATGCGTTAAAACCAAACGTCCGATTTCATCATTCATGATTGCTTCTAGCAGCTTATTTAAGCCTTTTTTTCTATAGTTCATACCCGAACCAAGATCGGAGATTAATTCAAACGTCCAACCTTGATTTGCACAGTACATTTCAAGAACTTGTTGCTGTCGAATTAAATCTTCTTTTTGGTCATGACTCGATACCCTTGCGTATGCAATGGTTTTCCTTTGAAGTTGACTATCGGGCTTGTGTATTTGCTCAGGCGTGATCTTACTCAGATCATATCGTCTATGATTTTTAGGGGTTCGATCTGCAACCAAAGTGCCTTCTTCATCCCAACGCCTTAATGTTTGAATGGAAACACCTAATGTTTTAGCTGCAACGCTAATGCTTACATATTTACTCATGTTGTATATAATAGTATAGAAATAAGTAGATTTCAATTAGCAGTTACAAACCCTGCAGTCAGTGTCAGCTTATGGGTCGGTGGACGTTTTGATACCAAAGATCTGATCCCCTATGTGGTCTCCCAAGTGGTCGGAGCAGTTTTAGCCGCTTGGGTGTTATACCTGATTGTCCAAGGACAAGCTGGTTTCGCCGGTACAGGAGGCTTTGCGACCAATGGTTATGCCGAACTGTCACCAGGAAAATACTCCTTAATCTCCGCTTTAATGATTGAAATTGTACTGACCGCAATGTTCTTAATCGTGATTATGGGCGCCACAGATAAGCGTGCGCCTGCTGGTTTCGCGCCGATTGCCATTGGTTTAGCTTTGACCTTGATTCACCTGATCAGTATTCCTGTGACCAACACCTCGGTTAACCCTGCACGAAGTACAGGTGTTGCAATATTTGCTGAAACAGCCGCTTTAAGCCAACTCTGGTTGTTCTGGGTTGCTCCGATTGTCGGTGCCATTATCGGCGCTATTATTTATAAAATTTTAGGAAAAGAGGATTAATTTTTTCTCTATCCCTTAAAAGAAAAACCCACAATCTGTGGGCTTTGTTATTGTTCCACATGGAACATAGATAGGCTTATGTTATAAAAATGGATTGTCAATTTCACCCGACTGCGGATGTTCAATTTTCTCAGGAAGCTGAGCTTCACTTTCAAGCTGTTGCACAATGGCATTCAGATACGCCTGCAATGCTTTGGCCGCAGCTAAACCAGCTTGGTCTTTGGTGAGTTGTAAATTGCCATAAATACTGACGCAGTCCGTGTCATTTTCAAGGGTCAAATCATGAATGGCATGGGACTCGTTACCTTGTACAAAAGGTTTAAACATTTTATTTTTACTCTTGTTTGTTTTTCAGGCATTGGGCACTGCAGTCGAATGTCTATACATCCAACTGCCTAGAACTTTAACGTAACAGCTGCAAAATATATTGCAATAAGGCGTCGACTAATTGTTTCACAATCGCATCTTGGTCCGCCGCATCAATACCCGTGCCCTTTGTTACGGTGCTACCACTACTCGACTGAGTAGAGCCCGATTTAAAGTTTTTTTGTAAGGCTTTGAGCTGCTCGGATGAAACCTCTTCTGCACACTGACTTTCCGCATCCCAATGTGAGTATTGAATTGCACTATTGGCTTTTACCGCCGTTGCTGTCAACGGTAGTTTATAGGTATTACGTTTTTGCTCTTCTGTCAGTTGCGGAAATAAATTCACACCCAACTGCTCTTCCAAATAGCAGACACTGACAATTCTTACCTGCTGTGAATTATCATTCGGTGCGTAATAAGCGCCAATTGCACCCGTTTTTGGCATATAGACCGCTTTGTAAACCGCACTCGGAACAATCACTCCCTGACCAATGGTCTTGAGCTTTTTGCCCTGAAATACAGGCCCAGTTACCACAAAAACATCCAGCTTTTGCTTGGTCACAAGCGCCCGTGTGGCTTCTTCCAATTCACGCCACACTTGCTGATTATTTTTAGGGGCCTGTGGCACCATGTTGGCCAAAGAAAAACTGTCAAATTGTGCGGCTTTGTTGGGCATATCCGCATTCGGTGCCATATGTCCACGGTCATAGCCTGAACCACGGTAGTCCGACAATGTCGCTCGATGTTCGGTTGCAACATTATTTTCTTCGTGAAAACTATCTTCACGTGGAATTTTTTGGCTCAGGCGCTGCGGCGTCAGGGCCTCTGCAACCCAGAGGGGGGTTTTCGAAACGCCCGAATACATCACATTAAAACCGTTAAAGCACAGTGCATAGCTGTGTTTACTTAAACTTTCTTTGAGTAAATAAGGCGGAATTTCCCGATAAAATTGTTCTAAACAGGCTGAATTTGAGCTTGGGCTTAAAGACACGTATTGCTGAATTTTTTCTTGACCAAAGGCAATCGCAAAACTTCCCGTTGCCACCAATCCTAAAATCACTTTCAGGCCATTTTGATTAAACATGTTAAAGACTGACTTACCTGAACTACTTTTCTTCTTCGCCATCACAACTACAATAAACATCGGTTTTTCACGAGCTTAACAATCAGCGTATACGAAGTATATCGCTCGAGTTCTATTCGCATAACAATTAAACAAAACGCCATATTTAGATGATTTTGCATGTAACAAAATGTCTTTTTTGTAGAGTTTTTCTACGGCAACGTGATGCGATTGCGTATCTTTGATTGCTGTCGCTTCAAAAAATATGCCAAGGTAAAAATGAATCGAACGAAATAATACATGCAATTTACGGAGTTCTTATGCATTCTAAGATTTTAGCTTCTCTTGGTTTAATCGGCACAGTGATAAGTGCTTCAGCCTTCGCGGAGCCACCGATCCAACCGGGTGATACCTTAGAAAGTCTCTCTCAAGCCAAAGTCACTACTACGGTTAATGGTCAACCAGGTTCTATTCAAGAACTCGTAAGCTCAGGGCAAATTAAATTACTTGATCCAAATGCTGCACCTATCAGTCCAGCGGCCCGAGGTGCACCCAATGACCAAGCAGTGATGCCAACAGCACCACAGAGTGAAGCTCCTGTTCAACAGGCCGCACCTGATACCACAGCGCAACAACAAGTCGCTGCGACTCCAACAGAGCAACATCCGCTGGCACCAAATGCAGAACTCTCAGCACAACAAGCTGAAGCGGCGTTAAATGATGCTGTCGCACCCACGGCAAATGCAGACATGAATGCTGCCCCAGCTGCTGCACCTCAATTAGATTCATCAGCAGAGGCACCCGTCAATGCGGTTGAGCCTGATTCACTACCATTACCTGATGCCCCTGCACAGGCACTTCCTGACGCTTCAGCAGAACAGCCTGTCCAAGCGATGCCTGAAGCACCTGTAAATGACCCAATGAACTAAGACTTCAACTGATTTATCCTCCAAAAAAAACCAGCATATATGCTGGTTTTTTTATTGAGGTTTTAAATCTCGATCTGACTACCGAGCTCAACCACACGGTTAGGTGGAATCTGATAGAAGTCACTCACAGGACTGGTATTCCTTTGCATTGAGATAAAGAGCTTTTCACGCCACGGCGCCATACCATCACCCACGGTACTGATAATCCGTTCACGCGATACAAAGAAGCTGATCTGCATTAAGTTATATTCCAATTCAATCGCTTGATACACCGCTTCAAGCGCTTGAGGAATGTTCATTTCATCTTTAAAGCCATAGTACAATTCAAGACGATAAAAATGCTGATTCATGGTTTCGACATGGAAGCGATCAGACTCTTCCACATAAGGAACATCTTGAATTTTAACAGTGAGAATAATGTTCTTTTGATGCAGTACTTTATTGTGCTTCATATTGTGCAACATGGCATGTGGCACAACGGTCGGCGTTCCTGTTAAAAAGACCGCCTCGCCTTCAACCCAATTGGCTTGATCACCAATACTTTGTACAAATAAATCGAGTGGCAATGTATCTTGCTGAAGCTTGGCAAAAGTTAACTCGCGACCTTGTTTCCATGTCATTAATAACATGAATGCAATACCGCCAATCAGCAATGGAACCCAACCGCCCGATAATACTTTAAGTGAGGTCGCGCTCACCAAGACCAAATCTAAAACAAGGAATGGAATAATCAGCAGCACCAATTTTGGCATGCTCCATTTCCATGTATAACGAATAAATACCGCAATCAATAAGGTGTCACATAGCATGGTCATGGTGACCGCTAGACCATAGGCATGCGAAAGCTGTGAGCTGGTTTGGAAGATTAAAATTAAGACAATAATTGATGCCAACAATATCCAGTTCAGTAAAGGTACATAAATCTGCCCCTGTTCCGAGTCTGAAGTATGTTTCACATTTAAACGTGGTAAATAGCCCAATTGAATGGCCTGACGCGCTAAAGAGAAGACCCCTGAAATTACGGCCTGTGAAGCAATAACTGCGGCCATAGTGGCCAAGAAGATCATTGGGTACAAGCCCCACTCTGGCACCAACAGGTAAAATGGATTTTCAATCGCAGTCGGATCACGCAAGAGCAATGCACCTTGTCCTGCATAATTAAGCAGTAAACACGGCAAAACCACAATAAACCAAGCCAAACGAATCGGCACAGGACCAAAATGTCCCATATCTGCGTACAGGGCTTCGCCACCTGTGACGGTCAACACTACCGCACCCATAATGAAAAAGGCCATTAAAGGGTTGGTCACGATAAACTGAAATGCCCAATGTGGGCTCAGCATGCCCAAAACCAAAGGCGTTTGAATAATGCTCGAGATCCCAAGAATACCCAGAGAGAAGAACCACAATAAAGTCAGTGGGCCAAAGAACTTACCAACAAAGGCTGTCCCATACTTTTGCATGACAAATACAGCAGTGACGATACTAATTGCAATCGGCACAATATAAGGGTCAAGTGCATCGGTTGCGATGGATAAGCCTTCTACGGCAGATAAGACTGAAATGGCTGGGGTGATGATCCCATCCCCAAAAAATAGTGAAGCCCCAATAAAGCCAATCGAAATTAACAGTAATTTTTTCCGATGGCTAAAATTGGTATTGCGCAAATTGAGTGCAAGCAAAGCCATAATCCCACCTTCACCATTGTTATCTGCACGCATTACAATTGCAGAATATTTAATGGTAATGACCATGGTCATGGTCCAGAAGATAATGGACAAAATACCCAATACGTTTGCAGGGGTGATGCCCAAGCCATGTGCAGCGTGGAAGGATTCTTTCAATGCATAGAGTGGACTGGTTCCAATATCCCCAAACACGACCCCTAATGCTGCCAAGGTCATCGCAGGCAAGGCGGCTTTTTTTGCAGTACTTTGCATAAGCTTGTCTTCAATTATCGACACTATTTTTGCGAATCATATCATTGAGCTAAAACTTTTGCTCGAATTCAATTGTTTCACCTTGTCGATGGCTATGTTTTTCGATATTATCCTCGGCCATGGTGAAGTGTCCGAGTGGCTGAAGGAGCACGCCTGGAAAGTGTGTAAACGTTTATAGCGTTTCGAGGGTTCGAATCCCTCTTTCACCGCCAAATTCAACTCTTATGAAGTCCCATAAGGTCTAAAAAAGCTTAAATCTAAAGGGTTTAAGCTTTTTTTACGTCTCATACAATCTACTTGATCTATTGCAAGCTTGATGCAGTTGGGGGTATAACTAGGGGTATAATATTTTACCCCTAAAATTATACCCCCAATTCTGCGGAATTATTACCATGCTTACAGATGCTCAAGTCAGAAAAATAAAACCTTCAGAAAAGAAAACTAAATACTCTGACGAAAAAGGTATGTATCTAGAGGTCACTCCTTCTGGAGGAATGCATTGGCGAATGAAGTTTCGTTTGAATGGAAAAGAGAATATCTTCAGTATTGGTACATACCCTGAAACTACGCTTGCACAGGCTCGCCGTGCTAGAGATGAAGCACGATTAAAGCTTAAAGATGGGATTAATCCCAATAAAGAGAAAAAGCAAAAGAAACAACAAGCCGATGAAAGCATTCTTTTCAAAGCGCTTGCTATGGAGTGGATGGAGGATCGTAAAACTGTTATTAAAGAAGGTACATATTTACGTGACCTATCTGTATTTGAAAAAGACCTGTTCCCTGCTTTAGGTAATATACCTATTGATCAGATTAAAGGAAAATGATATGTGCTTAAAAAACAGGAGGGTTTAACTTGGTAAACTATACATACTCATTAGGAGTTTACCATGAGC
>OERM01000092.1_pt1 | contig 34168 bp, 30 predicted proteins | sample 1540021 | NCBI WGS metagenome assembly OERM01 (sample SAMEA3891245, study PRJEB23780) | metagenome | biome: terrestrial biome; feature: animal house; material: water of meat washing | place: Italy | collected 2015-05-12 | reverse complement strand
GATTGTGCCCACGTTAACGTGTGGCTTATTACGTTCAAACTTAGCCTTAGCCATGCTCATCTTCCTCGTTTACGTCGAACACAGGTATAAACAACTCAGTATCGACACATCGCCTAAAAAATCAAACACCAAATACTTGAAAAGCAGACTAATAAGCCTGCTTCTTTAAAAATTTGTAGAAATTCTACTAAACTGTAATCTGGAGCTCTTATCGAGATTTGAACTCGAGACCTCTCCCTTACCAAGGGAGTGCTCTACCACTGAGCTATAAGAGCAAATATAAAACTTCAAATGGAGCGGGAGACGAGGGTCGAACTCGCGACATGTAGCTTGGAAGGCTACCGCTCTACCAACTGAGCTACTCCCGCACGATGTTGGTACAAAGACCACTTTCTTGAAGTCTTAAAATTGGTGGTGAGGGAAGGATTCGAACCTTCGAAACTTTCGTAGCGGAGTTACAGTCCGCCCCCTTTGACCGCTCGGGAACCTCACCATTTTACACTTACTTCAGTGTCGTTCTTTACTTAACTCACTCAACTCTCTAAGATGGTGCCGGCACACGGATTCGAACTGTGGACCTACTGATTACAAGTCAGTTGCTCTACCAACTGAGCTATGCCGGCGTTTCTTAGTGTTTCGTACGTTTCGTATCGGAACGGTGTGCAGTTTAGCAAAACTCAAAATCCTTGCAAGTGTTTTTTTCAAAAAAAACGTCAAAAACTCACAAAATCAATCCGTTTGACGATAATTCAACCGCTTTGATCACTGCGCGAGCTTTTATTTGGGTTTCATTCCACTCAGATTCAGGATTTGAGTCATAAACAAGCCCCGCTCCTGCCTGAACATAGACCTTATTTTCACGAATAACGCAGGTACGAATCGCAATCGACATGTCCATTTCACCATGCCAGCCTAAATAACCAACAGCACCACCAAAAATTCCACGTTTTACGGGCTCTACTTGGTCAATAATTTCCATCGCACGAATTTTTGGTGCACCTGAAAGTGTGCCTGCGGGAAAAGTTGCTTTAAAAACATCCAAGGCATCCACATCATCACGAACTTCGCCTTGCACATTGGAAACAATATGCATGACATGTGAATAACGTTCGATCACCATTTGATCAGTCACTTGCACTTTGCCAATTTTCGAGACGCGACCGACATCATTTCGCCCCAAGTCAATCAGCATTAAATGTTCAGCAATCTCTTTTTCATCCGACAGCAAGTCTTGTTCAAGTGCTAAATCTTCTTCTTTGGTTTTACCACGCGGTCGCGTACCTGCCAGCGGACGTACGGTTGCAATCCCATTTTCAAGGCGAGATAAAATTTCAGGGGAAGAACCGACAATATGAAAAGGCTGATTATTTTCCAAAGTTTGCCCTTGCACCAAGAACAAATAAGGCGATGGGTTCAAATGACGTAGCGCCCGATAGACTTGTAAAGGTTCACCATCAAAGTCAGAGACCATACGATGCCCTGGTACCACCTGCATCACATCGCCCGCACGAATATACTCTTTCACCGTTTCAATCGATTCTAAGAATTTTGCTTTGCCCGTGAGTGACTCAAAATGCGGTGCAGTATGCGGCGTGGCTTTTAAACTAATTGGCGTTGCGAGCAAATCTTCCAAAACATCCAGTTGCTGCTGGGCTTGGCTATACGCATCCGCGTCAACCACATCGGCATGCACGATCAGGAATAGCGTATCTTTTAAGTTATCAAACACAATCACTGTTTTAGACAGCATCATCCAAATATCAGGCAAACCCACTGGATCTGCTTCTGGCGCATTGTTTAAACGCGGTTCAATATAACGTACCGCATCATAACCAAAGTAGCCCACCAAGCCCCCTGTAAAGCTTGGCAGAGCAGGTAAATCAGCTTGAGTAGGTACTTTATACTGCGACTGAAAATCTCGAATAAATTGGAAAGGATCTGTACAAGGTTGATTTTCTATAGTGCCATCGGCTTGTTGAATGGTCAGCTCACCCGCGTTGCATGAGAACACGGTAGATTCACCTAAACCAATAATAGAATAGCGTGCCCAGTTCTCCCCACCTTCCACAGATTCAAACAAATAGGCTTGCTTATGCTCTTTCAGGCGAGCAAAGACCGACAATGGTGTCTCAGTATCGGCTAAGCGCTGACGATAGACTGGAATCAGGTTATACCCTGCTGTTTTGAGTTGATCGAATTGAGTTTGCGTTGTCATGAGTGTTCTCTATTTTTTCAATATGGCGTGATCAGTTTTTAAAATTAGTGGTTTGAGTTTCGCCATCGAAAAGTCATATGTTTACTCATGTTCATTCCTTCGTTTGCAAAGTTACCCGATCAGTTCACACAGATTATCCACCACTTGCTGTGGCTGACAGTCTAAAATATTTTCACCATGATTATAGCCATAGCTGACCACAACACAATCAATACCCGCACGACGTGCAGCCTCAACATCATTGGATGAGTCCCCAATCATTAAGACCTGATCTTTGCTTTGCGCATATTGTTCAACACAGTGTAACAATTGACGCGGATGCGGCTTCCGCTCTTCGAAACGATCTCCACCGATGACATCGGTAAAATAATGATTCATACCTAAATGATCGACAATGGCGCGTGCAGGCGCTTCAGGTTTATTGGTCACACAAATCATGGTTTTCTTTTGTGCCAAGCCCCATTCTAAAAACTCAAGAATGCCATCGAAAGGCTGAGTTTCCACACATGGGTCGGCATTATAAATTTTTAAAAACGTATCCAACAATTGTTGTTGCTGGGCAGGATCAACTTTACCCGTTAAATGCTGCAAGGCACTTTGACAAAACAGCGCAGTTCCCTTACCCACCCAGACCCGCACCTGTGCTTCAGTAACGGTAGGCAGTTGCAATGCATTCAGGCTCATATTCATGGCACGATGTAAATCTGTTGCTGAATCCACCAAGGTTCCATCTAGATCGAAAAGTAAAACCTCTCGCTGTGCCACATTTGCAATATTCATTCACCCTCACCCTTTTTTATCATCTACTGCCCAAAAACAATCAAGGCATGCTTGAGCATGCCTTGATTGTAGTGTGCTCTGCGTTTTATTTGAACATCAGCCAAGCAATAATCGCTAAAATAATCAAAACAATAATCGAGATTAGCCCTAGCGAGGCATTTTTCTGAGTTTCAGACTCTTGGGCAACCTGTGCTTTTGTAGCCTCATTATTCTCAACCTGAGGTGCGCTGCTTGGCGCATTCAAATCCACCCCTGCAGGAATAGGAGCGGGTTTCGGAATACCAACATTTTGCGGCATACCATCACGCGTTAAACTCACATTACCATCGCGCTCTTTTAGCTCAGGCATGCCCTGATCGTTCATATGCTGTGCTGCCGTTTTCGGCTGTTCTGGCTCAACAACAAGCGTATCAGCACTCACTTCCGCTTGAGCCGTTTCTGATGCAGCTACCGCTTCAGATGGCTGGCTAATCGGTGTTTCAACCACAGTTGCGCCCAAAGTTGCTGCGTCTACCGATGCCACCACATCTTCTAACGCCTTAGCAGGCTCAAAGACCGAAAACTTTAAGCTTGCAAACTGGACGATATCACCCTGCTTCAACAAGGTTTCTGCCGCAATTTGCACATCATTCACATATGTGCCATTTGAAGAACCCAAGTCTTGTAAAAACAAAGACTGATCTTTCAGTAAAAAGGCCGCATGTTTACGCGAAATTTCAGATTGTTGTAATAAAATATCCGCTGTTTGATGACGACCGACCAACATATCACGGTCAATGCTAATTTCCTGACCCGTTAATTCGCCAGTAATTGCTTGTATTTTCCAAGTCATGACTTATCTCTCTATGTGCTGATTTATGATAACACAGAGAATATTCTTTACCATTTCACCTTCCCTCGCAGATGAATGGCAGGACAGCTAGGCTGAACCTATCGAGACATTCTCAGTATATCGCTCAGGGATGGAATAGCTTGTCGATACCACCTGTGCCATGTGTGCCACACGAGCACCTTGAACATTTTGCATCATCAAGTTCAAGCCAATCTGGGGATGAACCATTGGGTATAGCTGACGCGAGGTGGTATTTTTAGGAACATTAGCAATCGGCTGTTTACGAATCGCAGGTTCAATGGCCACAGGCGTTGTTTCAACCATCGGCTGCGTTGAGGTTGGACTGCTTGGCACCTGTTGATACGATTGTGGCAAGGTCGGTTTGGTTGATGTCACAGGCAAACGCTGTTGGAAGACATCATCGACATTTTCAGGCAACTTGGCAAAGCTACCATCTTTATCCATCGCCAACTGCAAGCTATAAAGCTGACTGTAGCGCTGCTGAGAAAGACGACGTGCAGACTCCCCATCTCCCACAATCGTCGGATGAATGAAAACCAGCAAATTGCGTTTCTGATCTGACTTACCATCTGAGCGGAACAAACGTCCCAATCCCGGTATTGCACCAAGACCTGGAATCGATTGACGTGAATAAGACGTATTATCCGAAATCAAGCCGCCTAAAACGATGGTATTGCCATGTTCAGCCAAGACTGAGGTTTTAATCGCACGCTTACTGGTAACCAAATCCTGCGCCTGACCTTTATTGGCTTTGACATCCGAGACTTCTTGTTCAATCTCTAAGCGGATGGTTCCACCTTCACCAATATGCGGCACCACTTTAAGCGTCACACCCACATCTTTACGCTCGATGGTGGTGTAAGGGTTAGCTGTACCTGAAGAAGTGGTAGAAACTGAGCCTGTTACAAAGGGCACATTTTCCCCCACGACAATATAGGCCTCTTCATTGTCCATGGTGACAATCGATGGTGTAGACAGCAAATTCGACTTGGTATTACTTTTTAACGCTTGGATCATCGCGCCATATAACTGACGCGAGCCATCACTGCCTTCTTTATAATCCCCAAGGATTAACGAACCACCCGCGCCAATTGCACTTGCAGCCCCCGCACCGCCACCCGTTAAATAGTTTGCAGCAATACTTTTGAGACTCGAACCAATATTGTCAAAATTGATAATCCCAACACCACTACTTAAATCACCCATCGCCCATTGCACGCCCAGTTGGTCGGCATCGTTACCTTCCACCTCGAGAATAGTCGCTTCGATCAGGACTTGCTGACGACGGGTATCCAACTGCTGAATGGCAGACTCGATTTCACGCATCAACTGAGGGTCCGCTTTGACCACCAATGCATTTTGCGAACTATCGGCAATAATACTGACCCCATTACTGTTAAAGCTGGTGATGTTGTTCTGATTGCGATTGGACTGGCTATTTAAATTAATACTTGGTGTGGAAATCTGAGACGATGAACCTTCACTCGAACTATTATTTTGGTTATAGCTGGAATTGCTATTGTTATTGCTGTCGTTAGACTGGCTAGAATTAACAGCCTGCCCTGAAACCAAACCTTGTAAAATTTCGGATAAGCTTTTAGCGCTGGCATATTTTAAGCGGAACACCTTCAAGCCACCCAGACGCTCCGCAGCAGGTACATCCAGCATCTCGATCATTTGGCGAATACGTTTACGTGTCGCGGTATCCCCTTTTAGAATAATCCGATTGGTCCGATTATCTGCAATAATTCGTATTCTGGAACCTTTTAAATCTTTGATCGAGCCCGTTCCGCTCATACTTTCTAGTAATCCAATCATTTCTTCAGCCTGACTCGATTGCAACGACACCGCTTCGATGTCATTTTGTCCCGTCCCATCCAAGTTACGAATAATCGTCTCAAGCTGATAAATATTGCTGGCGCGATCAGACACAATCAGTGCATTGGTGCCATTCACCGCAGATAAATGTGCAAACTGCGGCATCAATGGACGCAGTGCAGGAATCAGGTCATTGGCATTGGTGTTTTCCAGCCAAATCACCCGCGTCACAACCTGATCGCCTGTGGCGCGGTGACGAACATCATAGGGAATGCCAGAACTTTTGACATTACTGTCAGGCACAATTTTAATGGTCCGACCAGAAGGAATCGCGACCACACCGTTGACATTCAAGACCCCTAAGAACAAGTCGTAGACTTCTTGCTTATTCAACGCTTTGTTTGAAATCACCGTGACATTGCCGCGTACCCGTGGATCAACTGCAAAGTTTTTCCCAGTGATATCCGCAACTTCATTAATAAATGCAGTTAAGTCCGCATCACGCAGATTAATTTTCCACGTTTGTGCATAGCTGGCTGTACTCACCATGGCAAGCAAAGGCGCTGCGATTGTCAGTGCCCAAACAGGGCGGTGATTCAATAAAGCCATAAATCCAAGTCATTCCTAACTAATATTGGTGATGTTCGATCACTGAAAATTCTGTTGTACCGTAATGATACGATCACCACGTTTCACTTCTATTTTTACTTGTCCTTCACGGCGCGCACGTTCTAACAACTGCGCGTCGTTTTGCCCCTGTCCGATCGTTTGACCATTTAAAGACATAATCTGATCCCCTGCCTGCAAGCCTAAACGGCTTCGCAGTGCAGCTGGTGTTTGCTCCGTGACTTGATAACCTTGCCCTGTGTTATTGGTATTTACACCCAAATCTTTTAAATATTGCTCACGATCTTGTTGTAAGTTCTGTACTGCTTGGCCTAATGCTTGCTGCTCTTGACTCACAGCAGGCGCTACAACGGGTGCTGTTGCTGGGGGCACAATTTGCTGATCTAAATTATCAATCCCTTGAAAAAACAATTCTCGGGTTTGCCCACTGTTATTTTTGAGAATCGCGCGATCCCAATACACCTCTGACAAATAATAAGCGCTGCCTTCGATGTTTTCCCCCACCCGATAGCGCTCTGCTACATTATTTGCCTTAATCACAGCAGATGAGAACTGACTGGGTTGTCCAACCACCACCCCTTGTAGCTGTAAATTGAGCTGATCATCTGCGGGATTCTTACTTTGCTCTGCAAATAACGCAAAATTGGTAATATTCGGAACTTGAGGTTGCTGCGAACCCAATTCAACGCGTGGCATTTGCATAACTTGTGGTGGCGCCACCCAAAGCCAAAATAAGCCAGCCAACTTCCAGCATAGTGCCAAGATCAAAAGCATTAAGCACAGTGGTGCTATACGTTCAAACTGTTTGAGATTCAGCTCTGGTAATTTTTGCAGATCAAAACCCATTAAAAGCCCCCACTAAGTAAAGGCTGACGTGAACTCACCACATAACTATCTAGGCCTGCTTTGCCTTGATATGACGGGACATTCAACATGAGACGCTGGGTTAATTGCACATCTAACATCAGACTTGGGTCGATGGTCAGGTTCATCAGTTTTTGTTGTCGTTGATCGCGTAAATCGACCATCAGCTTATTTTGCTCCTGCGACAAACGACCCGCTAACGATGGAATCTGCATTTGTTGTGGGCGCTGCGCAAAGATATACATGAGTTCGCCGCCTGCCCATTGTATTCCCCCATCCACTTGATCAAATCCCTGCTCTTTTTTATAGTTAAAATCAATTTCTTGTAACTGAATCGCATTACTCGGCCATTGCCAATTGGCCAACGACTTTAACGTTTCGGGTGCAATTTGTCCGTTTAAATCACGCACCATTATTTTTTTCCCAAACCCATAGGCCAAAACGCCTTCAAGCTTGGTATTGGCACTATAAATTTCGAGATTGGCCCCTGCACGAAGGAGCAGTAAATCTAAAGGTCGGGTGGTCCAAAGCACAGTTCCACGCAATTTTCCAGTTTGCCAATCGGCCTGTCCATGCCAAATATTACCGCTGACGTTATGTAAAACTTGGTTGTTTTTATAAAATTTTGCAATGAGCCATGCCGCAGGAATTTGCAGCAAAACAAAAATTAAAAAGGCAACGACTGCAAACATCCACCACGTGATGTATTTAGGTTTTGTGATTCTCCCACCACGAACTTTCAATTATTCTTCCTTGCTTCATTTCTTGTCTTTCTTTGATAGACATTATGCATAATTTTACAACAACACCAAACTTTAACTATAAAAAAAACCAAGCAGATGATGCTTGGTTTTTTGAGCTTATGTCACATCTGTGACAAGGTGATGACTTAGATTAGAAAATCTTCAAGCTTCGCACCTTTTTCTAACTGAGCCACTAACCAACGTGGTTGCTTACCACGGCCAGTCCATGTCTCAGCAGCATTGCCTTTGTTACGGTAACGCGGTTCAACCGACTTACGTGTGCCTTTTTTACGCTTAGTCGCGCCAAACTCTAAAATTTGTTCAATGCTTAAGCCTACATTTTCCGCAATCGCGTTAATTTGGGTATAAGCATCTTCAATTGCTTGATCTTTTTTAGATGCAATTAAAGCTTCCGCTTCGATTTGTAGACGCTTTAACTCTTCTACGGATAAATTACTAATATCTGGCATTACATTAACTCCATTAACCAACATTTTATTTACTGAGTCTATTTAATAATATTTTGATTAGACCAAAGACTCAACTCATCCATGACTTAAACAACAATACTTAGACAATATTTATATAGTCTAACGACTTTTAAAATAAATAAAAAGAGATTTATATTTGGTGACCGACGGTTAACTCAAATTCTTTGAGTTTTTGACGCACCAGTTCAGGAATTAATGTTTTCTGCATATTGGTTTTATCGACACAAACAATGACCGCTTCTGCTTCCGCAACGAATGCTTGTTGCTGTTCACTCCATAATAAATAGTGCATACGAAATGCACTATTTCTGAGTTCTTCAATACGTGCACTAATTTTTAATTGGTCTGGATAAAATACTGGTTTTAAATATTTGCACTGATTTGATGCAACAACAGTTAGCACATCAGCAGATAAAATACCCGTATGTTCAATATAAGCCAAACGAGCACTTTCAACATAACGATAATACATGACATTATTAACATGACCAAAGGCATCCATATCTCCCCAAGCCACGTGTTGAGTATAAACCAATGGGTAATCTAAAACGCTCTGCATTATGCACCTATATTTTCATTTCTACAAAATTTGCATTATTTTCAAAAATTAAATTTAACTGTTTAATTAAATCTTCATCACCATTTAAAGTCGATTTGATTCTTAAATAGTTCATTAATACATTATCGGGATATAAACTTAATAACGCATCTGCCTGCTCTTGCATGCCTAAAGCAGTATAAATATGCCACTTGGCAAAACTCAAAACCGGCACACTCGTATACTTCGCTTCCCATGCTTCAATGTGTTGCTGCAAGTCCACATAATCGGGTTGCTGTTTCAAAAGTTGCTGCTGGAACCACAAATAAAATACTTCCGAATTAAACTGCTGATTGAGCAAATAAATCGACAAGTGTTCGTGCTGTTCACTCATGTCTGGCATACGTGCTAATAACTTAAGCCACAGCAGTTGAACATCATAACTGCGGCTGAAAATCTGATCAGACAAGTCCAAATAACGTTGTTTTAAATCCTCTAAATTTTCATAATTAGCTTGATCAAATTTTATCAACAAACGCTTCAGCCATGCTTTTTTCACATCTTGATCTAAATGACCATATTGGGTTGAGCGTAAATACAGCCACGGAAACTGAATCGCAAAACGCCCCCATAGCTCTTTTAAACACGCTTCATAAGCGGTTTGCACATCTTTAAGCCAAGGTGAAAGTTCATGTTGATTGAGAAACTCTAGATGGGTTAAAGCCTGTTCTGCATCTTCTTGTGCTAAAAACAGTTCAATACGCTGCAGTTCAGCCAACTCAAAAGCCATGGCATTGCTTTGGCTCAAGGCGCTTAAGGCTTCAGGGAACTGCTCCTGCATCAAATATAAACGTGCATCGATAATACTTTTGAGCAAGCCCGACTGCGCGAAGGCATTTTGAATAAAGGCTTGTTGATCTCGGCCTGCATCCAACAACCAAATCACAGCCAGTTGTTCATAAGGATGCAAACTTTTAAAATCAAAAACAGTTTCCGCTTTGCGTTTTTCTCGACTGAGATACCGTTTTAGCCCCAACCAAACCAAATGCAAGCTAAAACTAAGCAGTGCTAGCGCAATAAATACGATCCAGAGATTGGTTTGTAACTGCCAGTCATGCCAAAACACGTAGACATAACCCGCACCATGCCCATAACTCAAGACACTCAACACAGCAATTGCAATTAAACTCACCAAACCATAAGCAATCAGTATTTGTTTCATTCCATTACCCCAACAACGCACGCGTACTTAAAATAGGCGTTGGGACAACCACCAATGTTTTCAGCTTATTCAGCTGTTTCAGCAGCTCTTTGGCTTTAGGGTCTGGAAGTTGCTGGATCAACAGCATTACTTCGGTTAAGTCTTTTTGATATTCGGTATATTGCCCTGCAGCTAAGGCTTGGCGTGCCAACAATAAACGTAACTGAGCTTCTTTAAGCACGATTTGTCGTTGCATTAATGCTGTTGCAGGTGCTTGTGCAGGTTCGAGCCTCAACCATTGCTTCCAAAAGGGTTCGGACGGATCGCGTGTGGTGTTTAACTGAGGTTGTTGTATTTCCCGACTTAAGACCTGATCAATTTGTTGCAACTGACGGTTAATCAGCGCTTGCTGCTCATTGCGCTCAGCCACAAACTTCTGAATGGTTTGCATATCTCGCGCTATGACCTGATGCAAACTTTGCTTCAACGCCACAGCCAAGTTATATTTTTCCAGCTGCATATCTAAAAAAGCCAACTTATCGGTGGCCACCACATACTGCTGTTGCTTTAAGGCAAACTCAACCAAGTCCAACTGTTGCTTAATAAACAAAATTGGATCAATACCCTCAACCACCAATTCGGCAGGTTGGCTACTCATCGTATTCACTGTTGCAGGGTTTTGTTTCAAAGTTTCTTTTTGACGCTGCATAGCCACGACTTGATCGTTCAAATTGGCGCTGCGCTGTTCGATTTGGTGCATTTCATTGAGCAAAGTAGCTTGCTGTGTACTCAGCCCCCACACGTCATAACTTAGCTTCGCAATCCACGCCAATGCAGCCATCAATACAATGATAAGAATCTTCTTCATGCGTTCCCTTGCTCACTTTGTAACAACTGTACAATCGTGGCTGTCTTTAAATCTTTCAGTACACTCATTTTAAACGGCACATGCATTTGCTGTTGATACTGCTTCAAGATCTGTGCCAAACGCTCACCCAACACCAAAAAGTGTCCTTGTTGCAGAAGCTGAATATTTGAGTCCAGCAGAGCTAACCAATTCAGCCAACTGGCCTCACTGCTGATCAGTGCGACGTAGTGATTATGTTCTGATAAACATTGAATTAGTTCAGCCTGTTGCTGCATCGTTTCATTTGGACAGCGACGCTCATACAAAACAAAGTTCAGTATAAGACGCCCGTGTTGCATTAAGGTGTCCATCATAAACTGACGCCCACCCTCTCCCCGCCAAAACGCAATGCTCGCATCGCTGGCCAAGTTCTGCAAAACAGGCAGTTGTAACATCCCTTCAGAGGTTTCCACCTCAGGCACCACACTGTCCAAACCATATTCAGCCAAAGCCTGCGCTGTTTTTTGTCCAACCGCAATCCATTGAATATGCTGTAAATCAGACACCGTTAAACCGCTTTGCAGCAAATGTGCCATACCAAACTGCACAGCACTAGGGCTGACCACCACAATCACTTGGGTGTACACTAGCTGCTGATACAAGCGCTCTAGGTCATGACTCCATGCTCTAGGCAACAACTCCAGTAACGGCAATGGATAGACCTCAACAGCCTGTTGCTCTAGTGCCATCGTGAGGCTTGCCGCGCGATCAACAGGGCGCGTATTAATAAACAGCATCGTTAAGACATATTAGTGATAAAAGGCTTTGAGTAAATCACCTGCACCTTGAGCCAATAACTCTTGTGCAAGGACAACACCCAAATGCTCGGCTTCAGCGGCATCACCCGCCACTTGTGCTTTGAGGAGCGTTTGCCCATCGACACTCCCCACACGCCCTTCGAGCTGAATGCGGTTGTCTGCTAAAGTAGCATAGCCTGCAATGGGTACCTGACATCCACCTTCAAGATAAGCATTGAAAGCACGTTCAGCGCGAACACAGGTATCGGTTTCTACATGCAATAAAGGATGGATCAAATCCAATACCGCTTGATCATTTGCACGGCACTCTAGCCCTAAAGCGCCCTGACCCACGGCAGGTAAACTCAACTCTGGGCGAATGGTATGACGGATACGTTCTGCCAAACCCAAACGCTTTAATCCTGCACTGGCCAAAATAATGGCATCGTACTGACCTGCATCCAATTTAGATAAACGTGTTCCTACGTTGCCACGTAAATCGATAATCTCTAGGTCAGGTCGTTGTTTTAAGATTTGGCATTTACGGCGCAAACTCGAGGTACCGACCTTCGCTCCTTGTGGTAATGCATCAAAACTAGCATAACTATTCGACACAAAAGCATCTAAAGGATCTTCACGCTCACAAATGACGGCCAGCGATAACCCCTCTGGCAAAGCCATTGGAACATCTTTCATCGAATGCACTGCCAAATCGGCACGACCATCCAACAAAGCTGCTTCAAGCTCTTTGACAAATAAACCTTTGCCACCAATTTTTGCCAATGGTGTATCTAAAATTTTGTCCCCTTGGGTAACAAAAGTCACCAACTCTACTGTGAGCCCCGCATGCAGTGCTTCTAAACGAGCACGAATATGTTCAGCTTGCCAAAGAGCAAGCGGGCTTTGTCGAGTAGCGATCTTTAGGGTTTTCATAAATTTTAGTATGTGCCAATAAGAATGAAACTATCTTAAACTGAATTTCCCCCATTGGAAATGTATTCAGCCCAAAGCGCTCCGTCTCATCAGCAGCAGAGTCATTAAATTGGCGTGCTAAAGCTTATGTAAGCGCTCTCGCAAACCGGGCAAATGCCGTCGACTCACCGCTAGACGCTCATCTAACTCACGGCAACGCACTTGATACTGCCCAGAGTTGACCACTTCAAGTCCTTCTAAAAAGTGAACTGAAACCAAGGCATTACGATGGATACGAATAAAGGCCTCCCCAAACTCATGCTCTAAGTCTTTTAAGGTTTCATCAATTAAGACACTGCCGTTTTTGTGGCGTACCGTGACATATTTTTGATCCGCCAAAAAATAGTAAATATTTTCAATGGGAACCAATTCCACACCACGATAGGTTTTCGCTGCGATTTGATGTCGCTTTATGTTAAATTCATCCATATTTTCTTTTTGTTTTATCTCGCTCATTTGAGCTTGGGTTAATTTAGTGAGGTGACCAAGCACCTGTTGCAATTCCTGTTGCATCACTGGTTTTAATAAATAACCTTCAGCATGTGACTTAAATGCATCGAGCGCATGTTCATCATAAGCTGTACAAAACACCAAAGCAGGCATCGGTTCAAGTTGGCGCAAATAATGCGCACAGGTCAAACCATCCATTTCTGGCATTTGAATATCTAAAAGTACCACATCTGGTTCATATTGTTGAGTTAATTCAATTGCTTGTTGACCATGTGAGGCTGTTGCCACCACTTGATGTCCGAGCTGACTCACCAATCTAGACAAACGTTCGATTGCTAAAGGCTCATCATCACAAATTAGGATGTCCATTTATCTCCTCCCCAACAGTCACCTTGTTTATTTTTATAGGTTCACTGCGGCTTATTTATATTGATACTGCACAACAGTGGTATACATTCCCTCCCCTGCATAGGTTTGAAAGCTCACAGTTCGCCCAAAATATGCCTCTAGACGCTGCTTCACATTTTCAATGGCAATACCATGTCCTTGTCGTTTATGAATTGTTTCCTTTGTAAATGGGTTAGTTATGACGATATTAACTTGATTTTGCAATATTTCAATCAGTACACTTATCGTACTCTTAGTTAAAAATTTTTCAACACCATGAAAAATACTATTTTCAAGTAAAGGTTGTAAAGTTAAGAGTGGAATTTGTACCTGCTTACACAATTCGGCATGCTCGATTTTCCATTCAACCTGTAAACGATCCCCCAAACGAATTTGCTCAATCGCCAAATAACGCTGACACAACTCAATTTCATCACTGAGCTTGACCAGTTTTAACTCTTGGAAACTGGCTCTAAACAGACGCGATAGATTGAGCAACATCTGTTCGGCTTTATCTGGGTCAATCGCAATTAGGCAAATCACATTGTTTAAACTATTAAACAAAAAATGCGGGTGAATACGGGCTTGCATGGCCTGCACCCGCGCATTCAGCTCACTATTTTGCTGCCTAAACCACTGTTCTCTTAGGTACAAATAACGAAAACAAAAGCTGCCTAACAGCAAGCCATAGCCCAAATGCAAAGCCACATCATTCCATAAGATGGCTGAAGTCAAACCATTGAAACTAAAATTAGCTCCAAAGAAGATCAGTATATTAAGGCTGAGCGTGGTCACCAACACAATGATCTGCAATAGAAAAAAGCCTGACAATAAAGTCATACCCAGACTCAAATCTTGCAACTTTTTTTGTCCATATTGCATTAGCGCAGCAAAAGACAGTAAAACCCAATTAATGTACAGCATATAGGCTAGTACATGCTCAAATACTAAAGCCGACCAAGACTGCGCTTCAGCCAAAGCCAACAGCATAGCCAACAAATTTCCACCAACAAATAATTCCAACAAATGCGGCCATTGCACGATTTTACTAAATAAATAAGAGATATTTGGCTTGGTCGCACTGGAAGTTAAACTTTGCGCATCTTGAACTTCGGCAAGTTGTCTTGAATTTGTTATACTCATGCGAGTTCTACCGCTTTTTATCTTATTGAGCCGACATGACCACATCTTCTAATTCCTCAAATCCGTCACAAGCCCAAACTTCGGGTATGTGGGGCGGTCGTTTCTCTGAAGCTACTGATGCCTTTGTTGCTGAATTTACAGCATCTGTACAATTTGACCAACGCTTTTATAAACAAGATATTGCAGGTTCTATTGCTCATGCGACCATGCTTGCAAAAGTTGGCGTTCTGACTGAACAAGAACGCGATGACATCATCAATGGCTTAAACACCATTCAAGCTGAAATCGAAGCGGGTCAGTTCGAATGGCGTATTGACCTAGAAGATGTGCACATGAACATTGAGTCGCGTTTGACTCAACGGATTGGCATCACAGGTAAAAAGCTCCATACCGGTCGTAGCCGTAATGACCAAGTGGCAACCGATATTCGCCTCTATGTCCGCGATGAGATTGATGCCATTTTAGAATTACTGAAAAAATTACAAAAAGGTATTTTGAGTATTGCTGCTCAAAACACGCATACCATTATGCCGGGCTTCACCCACTTACAAACGGCACAGCCTGTGACTTTTGGTCACCACCTACTAGCATGGTTTGAAATGTTAGTCCGTGACTCTGAGCGTCTCATTGACTGTCGTAAACGTACTAACCGTATGCCTTTAGGTTCAGCAGCACTTGCGGGTACCACTTACCCAATCGACCGCGCATTTACAGCAGAGTTACTGGGTTTTGAAGCCGTTTCTGAAAACTCACTCGATGCAGTATCTGATCGCGACTTCGGTATTGAATTCAATGCTGCGGCTTCTCTGATCATGATGCACTTATCACGCATGTCAGAAGAACTGATTCTTTGGACGTCTGCACAGTTTAAGTTTGTAAACATTCCAGACCGTTTCTGTACTGGCTCTTCAATCATGCCACAAAAGAAAAATCCAGATGTTCCAGAGTTAGTGCGCGGTAAAACAGGTCGTGTCTATGGCGACCTGATGAGCTTATTAACACTGATGAAAGGTCAACCGTTGGCGTATAACAAAGACAACCAAGAAGACAAAGAACCTTTGTTTGATGCGATTGATACCGTGCGTGGCTCGCTCATGGCTTTTGCAGACATGATTCCTGCTTTGGTTCCAAACATTGAAATCATGCGTGAAGCAGCGCTGCGTGGTTTCTCAACCGCAACGGACTTGGCTGATTATCTTGTAAAAAATGGCGTAGCTTTCCGTGATGCACATGAAATTGTGGGTAAAGCCGTTGCTTTAGGTGTACAAGAATCAAAAGATCTTTCTGAATTAACTTTAGAACAACTTCAACAGTTCTCTGACTTAATTCAAGCGGATGTATTTGAAAAAGCACTAACCCTTGAAGCGTCAGTCAATGCACGTAACCACATTGGTGGAACTGCACCTGCGCAAGTCGAAGCTGCCATTGAACGTGCCCATGCGCGTTTAGAAAAACTTTATGCTCAATAAGGACGTCTAGATATGACTCGACAAGTTTTTTGCCGTAAATATCAAACAGAAATGGAAGGTTTAGACTTTGCACCGTTTCCTGGTGCAAAAGGCCAAGAACTTTTTGAAAGCATCTCCAAGCAAGCTTGGGGAGAATGGTTAAAGCACCAAACCACTTTAATCAATGAAAAACGCCTAAATGTGTTTGAACCTGATGCGAAAAAGTTTCTTGAAGAACAACGTGAGAAGTTCTTTAACAATGATGAAAGCTTAGAAAAAGCAGAAGGCTTAAAGCCTGAGGCGTGATAAAGCGTTGCACATTTGAAAAGCTCCGACATCGGGGCTTTTCTTTTTATTCATACAATGTTCTATCTAAGCACAGGTCTAACCAAACCCAAGATAGGTGACATCTTGATGACTCAATCAGACTATAGAACAGCTATTTGTATCTAAATAATTAAGTGTAAACATAGCGCTACACAACCATTGCAAAACTCAACATTACACTACAAGAACCTACATGACGCAGAAAAACATCTTTCCTATAATGGCATTCAAGGATAGAGGGAAACCTCTTATCGATAACGATAAATATCCCCGATTTTAGTCTCAGATTTCCCCCAAAGTCTGAGATTTTTTTTATCTAAAAATTAAGCAACCATTAAAAAGCACAACCGAAGTTGTGCTTGAAAAATAAGATATGCTTTTTATTTTTGGATATGTTTTTCAACTTCTTCAAAACTGGTATGACGCACATCCAAACCTTTCACCATGTAAATCACTTGCTCAGAGATATTACGCGCATGATCGCCAATCCGTTCTAATGAACGCAATACCCACATCACATTAATCACACGGGCAATATGACGCGGGTCTTCAATCATATAAGTCATCAAAGTACGCGTTGCAGATTGATATTCACGGTCAATATCAGCATCGGCCATCATCACACGTAGCGCTTGTTCTGCATCTAAGCGTGCAAAAGCATCTAGGGCATCATGAATCATGACACGGACTTGGTTACCAATATGACGCGTTTCCATATAACCGCGAGGGGATTCGCCATCTTCACATAAGCTTTGCGCAATACGAGCAATTTTCGCCGCTTCATCACCAATACGCTCTAGGTCGGTATTGGCTTTCGACATCGCAATCACCATACGCAAATCAATCGCAGCAGGATGACGACGCGCCAAAATCAAGGTCAAGGCTTCATCAATTTCACGTTCGAGCTGATTCACCGCATTGTCTTTAAACTGAACATCGACCGCTAAGTTGGCATCGGTGTCGAGTAGCGCATGAATTGCATTTGCCACTTGTTGCTCTACCAAACCACCCATGGTCATAAATTTGGTGTTCACATCCTGCAAATCTTCATTGAACTGCGAAGAAATGTGATGGTTTAAAACAGGACTATTTGGCAAAGGACGTACTCCACAGCAACATCATGAGGGACTAAAGATTGAGCGATATTAAAGCATAGCAATTGTGAAGATTTGATGACAAGACCCTTTTATAAGCGTGCTTTGTCCACCAACCATGCATTCATTTCTTGAATATCTTGTTCAGTCAACTTACCCACAGATGCCTTTAAATGCAAGACATTGATCAGGTAGTCATACTTGGTATTGACATAATCTTGCTTGGCCGAAAAGGCATTGCGCTGTGCCAGTAAAACATCGACCATGGTTTTTAAGCCTTCTTGATACTGCGCTTGTGAGGCACGAGAGACGAGGCTGGATGATTCCATGGCAGCTTTACGTGCTTGCAACTTGGCTTGGTCTGTTTCCACTTGTAAATAGGACTTTTTCACCTCTGTATTGGCTTTACGGATAGCGGCATCCAATTCGGCTTCAGATTTTTTGACGTTGACGGCAGCTTTTTGAATCGACTTCTTGGTTCTCCCTCCCGTATAGACATTCCAATTCATCTCAATACCAATCTGATCAAAGTTGCCTTTGGCCGACATAATATTCTCAGGAGTCTGCTCACTATAACCATAGCTTCCCACAGCTTCAATTTGCGGATACAACGCAGCTTGTTCAACCCGTTTTTGATCTTCAGCATAGCGCTGCTGTAAACGTGCCTGCTGAATGCCTAAGTTCTGTGCGAGAGCTAAATTGGTCCATGCCGAAAGCTCTGCGGGATAAGGTTTTTGAAACTGAAAGTCTTCACGTAGCACTGCCAAGTTTTCTTGATAAGGCCCGATAATTTGCGCCAGTTGTTCCTGCGCCAAGACCAGTTGTACATGCGTCGCAATGCGGTTGGCCTGTGCGCTTTGGAATTGTGCATTGGCTTCACTCACATCACTTTTTGCCACCAAACCCTCTCTGAGTTTGGCATTCATCATATTCAGTTGCTCAAGTAGAGCCTGTTCTTCTTGTAAATTGGCTGCGGTTAAACTTTGTTGGCGCAGTACATTAAAATAGGCTTCCGTCACGTCTAAAATGTGTTGCTGCCGCTGTAGCTGTAAATTGACTTCACTTAAACTGAGGGAGGTCTTGACTTGTTTCAACCCTTCCCACGCATCCCAACGAAAAAGGGGTTGGCGCGCCGTAATCGCCACTTGTTTGGTGGTGGTCGTATCGGGCATGGAAAGAACCGAACTCACCTGCCCAATGGGTTGATTTTTTCGAGTCACATTACCAGACAGACTAATGGTAGGTAGTAAGTTACCTTGAGCAATGCCTAAATTGAGTTGATCTGCTTCATATTGGAGTAAATTGGCTTGCCAGTTGGGATCATTGACTTTGGCGCGTTGTAAAGCGTCGACCAAATCCAAGGCATGACTCCACGGCGCGAAAAACAACACACAGCTGGCTAGGATACATTTAATCTTCATTGTTTTCAGTCAACCTTTCCGCCTCACTGGCCTCGTTCTGAGCAACGCTATACTAAAACGGGTTGTCATTTTTTTCGTATATTTTTTATTGCACTGGTTACAATAGCGCGCACTAATCTGTTTATTATGAAGTAAATATTGAATAGTGTCATAGCCCGTTCAACAAACTCATTCACAATACTACACATTAAAAATTCCATTCCCCCTATAAAATGAGCCATGGAGAAAAGGAGTTTCTCTACTGTGTTGTCGCTGAACTGAGTTTTTTGATCGAGTCGCTGTGAATCATTCTTCTTTATTTTCGCTTAAACCTTACGCACTGATTTTTATGTGTGCGCTGTTGGCTGCCTGTCAAAAACCTGAACCTGTCAGCTTTCAAGAGCCCGCACAAATTGAAGCGTCTTCAACTCAAACCTTAGACTTAACCGACTTGTGCCAAAAAATTGACAAAAACATGTCAGAAATAGGTGCGCAGCGTACGACTTTTGCTTTAGAGCAAATCAATCAAGATCTTAAGCTGTGTTTGCCTTTACTCGGCTTTCAACAACAAAAGCATTTATTGGGTTTATCCAATAAAATGTACCATGACTTTTTATCGGTCGAACGTACGCCGCAACAGCAGCGCGCTTTTGAAAGTTATGCTCTAGAAATGGCGCAACATCCGACCATTCAACAAAGTCTTTTTGAGCAACTGACCATTCGCGACCAATACCTCATCAAACACCAAGGGCAGTCTTATGTCGAGCTGTTTGATGCAGGCGAAGGACAAGTGCATTACCGCCGTAGCCCTGAATATTTAGCCAAAATTTTTGCGCCTTACCTACCTGTCGCAGAGCAAGAGTTTATTGAACATCTGGCGACACAGAATCAATACCCAGCCGTGATTGGGAGTCAGGTCAAAATTGACGCCAAAGAAATTGCGGATCGTGCGCTGTATTGGGAAAACTATTTACAACAGTACCCGAAAAGTAGCTACCACCAAGATGCACGTCATCTGTTGAATCTATACAGCACCCTCTTGTTTATCGGACTGGATACTCAACGCGTTTACGACGGCTATACCGTGCAAAGCAATTATTTGGAAGAAATTGAGCGCCTAGCCGCATTAAAAAATTCAATAGTGACGGATCAAGCACGCTTATTTTTACAGTTTGTGGCGCTCAGTCCTGAACAAAGAGCGGCTCAAATCATATTGCCTGCTTCCGCTCATGTGCAGCACCTCGGCGCAGATCAACTCTTGCAAAGACAATTGGCGCATTTTATTCAACTGCGTATGGTCCAACCCGATCAAGGCAAAGACTGCTTAAGCGATGCCATTTGCTTAGAACGCTGAACAAATCTCCTTTCACACTTTGAATAAAAAGGTCGCTGTTTTTAACAACAGTGCATGTTAAGATGATGCATCGCTTGACGGAGCGCGAGTAATTGCTCGCTGAGATCAGCTAAGACTTTTCAATAAAGTTTTGAAGCTGAGTACCGTTGAACCTGATCAGGTTAAGACCTGCGTAGGAATCAAGCCATCTAAAAACTGAACGCCTTTCATTGAACTATTTCCAGTAGAAATACATCCGTTGCATTTGTATCACCAAATCAACAACACACAGAAATAGCTTCAATTGCCATCGTTTTTGGTCGTGCTTGATTCGTTGATGTCATTCATAAGGATCATTGCAATGAACCAGTTAACGAATCTTTCCGCTGAAATTTCAGCACAACATGAACAAGATGCCAAAGATCTGACCCGTATCTTGCCTGCCTCTAAAAAAGTTTATATCCAAGGTTCACGCCCAGACATTCAAGTCCCCATGCGTGAGATTGAACTGACCGAAACCCCAACAGGCTTAGGCGGTGAATACAATCCACCAGTGATGGTGTATGACACCTCTGGTGTGTATACCGATACCAATGTCAGTATTGATCTGAACAAAGGTCTACCGAATGTCCGTGAAAGCTGGATTGAAGAGCGCAACGATACCGAAATGTTAGACAGCCTCAGCTCAAGCTTTGGTCAAGAACGTTTACGCGATATACGTACCGCTGATATTCGTTTTGCTCATATTCAAAAACCACGTCGTGCCAAAGCAGGCCACAATGTCACGCAGATGCATTATGCCAAACAAGGCATCATCACTCCTGAAATGGAATACATCGCTATTCGTGAAAATCAGCGTCAACGTGAAGGAGTCGATGCACGTCAGCACGCGGGGCAAAACTTTGGTGCGCATAACTTGATGGAAATCACGCCTGAATTTGTGCGCAAAGAAGTGGCTGAAGGGCGTGCGATTATTCCTGCCAATATTAACCACCCTGAAATTGAGCCAATGATCATTGGCCGAAACTTCTTGGTGAAAATCAATGCCAATATTGGTAACTCGGCTCTCGGCTCTTCAATCGATGAAGAAGTCGCAAAAATGACGTGGGCAACTCGTTGGGGTGCAGACACCATCATGGACCTCTCCACAGGGAAGAACATCCATGAAACCCGTGAGTGGATTATCCGTAACTCACCTGTTCCGATTGGTACTGTACCGATCTATCAAGCTTTAGAAAAAGTTGATGGGGTGGCGGAAGACCTGACATGGGAAATCTTCAAAGACACGCTGATCGAACAAGCTGAGCAAGGTGTAGATTATTTCACCATCCATGCAGGCGTCTTATTACGTTATGTTCCAATGACGGCGAATCGCCTCACTGGTATCGTGTCTCGTGGCGGTTCGATCATGGCACAGTGGTGTTTGGCCCATCATCAAGAAAACTTCCTCTATACGCATTTCGATGAAATCTGCGAAATCATGAAAGCCTATGATGTGTCATTCAGCCTCGGCGATGGCCTGCGTCCGGGGTGTATCCAAGATGCCAATGACGAAGCACAGTTCTCCGAATTACGCACTTTAGGCGAACTCACCCATCGCGCATGGAAACATGATGTGCAAGTGATGATTGAAGGTCCGGGGCATGTGCCTATGCATATGATCAAAGAAAATATGGATCTACAACTTGAAGTCTGCCAAGAAGCGCCCTTCTACACTTTAGGGCCATTGACCACCGATATTGCACCAGGTTATGACCATATTACTTCTGCGATTGGTGCGGCGATGATTGGTTGGTATGGAACTGCTATGCTCTGTTATGTCACCCCTAAAGAACACTTGGGCCTGCCGAACAAGAAAGACGTCAAAGATGGCATCATCACCTATAAAATTGCAGCACATGCGGCAGATTTGGCCAAAGGTCATCCGGGTGCGCAAGTTCGTGACAATGCCCTATCTAAAGCACGTTTTGAATTCCGCTGGGAAGATCAGTTCAATCTCAGTCTTGACCCAGACACGGCGCGTAGCATGCATGATGAAACCATGCCGAAGGAGGCGCACAAATCTGCGCACTTCTGTTCGATGTGCGGTCCTAAGTTTTGCTCGATGAAAATCACCCAAAACGTGCGTGATTATGCACAAAACCAGCAAAACGCTACACTGAATAAAATTCAGCAAGAAGAGGTCGAAAACGGTCTCGATAGCATGAAAAAACAATTCCATGCAAGCGGACAAAACTTGTACCAAAAAGTGTAAGTTGATAAAAAACCTTTTGTAATCATGCGATTCTCAGTTAGGATGAAATGATAAATTTCATCCTGATTGCGCTTTATGAACATAATTAAGCAAGCTACATATCACCGTGAAGATGTCCAAATTGTAGACAGAGCCTTTGTTTTTCAGGGTTTTGTTCAAGTAGAAAAAGTAAATTTACGTCATCGCCTGTTTAATCAAACTGAGTACACCTCTGTGATTTCACGTGAGCTCATTCAGCGTCCTGAAGCTGCGGGTGTCTTGATTTATGATGATGCACAACAAAAATTTGCCTTGATTGAACAATTTCGTATTGGTGCTATGGATGATCAAGATTCAGCTTGGCAGCTAGAGATTATTGCGGGAGTACTCGATGGTGATGAATCACCTGAAAGCTGTATTCGCCGTGAAGCATTAGAAGAATCAGGCTGTCAGATTGAACACTTACAGCATCTGTTTAGCTTTTATCCTTCAGCAGGTGCCTGTGCGGAACTGTTTCATCTGTATAGTGCTGCGGCCGATTTACCCGAACAAGGTGGTGTATTTGGTATGCCCGATGAAGGTGAAAATATTTTATTACACCTGATTGATTATGCGCAGATCGATACATTACTTTCCAATGGTCGGCTCAGAAATGCGCCTGTCATAATGGCCTTGCAATGGCTACAACAACAGATTAAAACGACAAGGAATGTCTAAGGGGTCAGGCATGACTTTAAATAATGAGAAAAATTGGACCATTATCCAAATTTCAGATACGCACTTGATGGATCAAGATCATCTGGAGTTTGTACGTATGAATCCAGAGCAAAGCTTTCATCATGTGATGCAACACATTGTGGAACGTCATCCACAAATTGATGCCTTCGTCCATACGGGCGACTTGGCACAAGTACCTGTGCCTCGAACCTATCAACGCTATTTAGACTTTATGCAGAGTTTAAAGACGCCGTTTTATCAGGTTCCGGGCAATCATGACAATGCCGAGCACTTCCCTTTTCATCAGCAGCAAAACAAAGTTCATGTGATTCACTTTGGTCCTTGGAGCATGGTTTTACTCAATAGTGCCGTCAAAGGTAAAATCGATGGCTGGGTCGATGAAGCACAATTGAACCAACTGGAACAAATCCTACAAGAATTTGCCCAGCAACACATTGTGATTGCCTGTCATCATCATCCTTTTGAAATGCAGTCAAAATGGATTGATCAACATAAACTCAAGAACACCCAAGACCTCACTGCGGTTCTTGCGAAATACCACAATGTCAAAATTGTGCTGTCGGGACATGTCCATCAAGAATCATGGCGTGAATGGCATGGTATTCAGTTTTACTCGACGCCGTCTACCAGTGTCCAATTTAAGCCTTTAAGTGATCATTTCGCCTTAGATGAGCAAGCACCAGGTTATCGTATTTTACAATTAAACGCAGATGGCAGCCATGAAACCCACGTAGAACGTGTCTTACACGCACAGCAAAAAATAAATGTTGAAATTTCAGGTTATTAACTTTTCATTTTTATCGTTTTCAATTACCTTAGTTGCTCTTACGAAAAAGTGATCAATTTAATCCAAACATCAAAGACTATCAAAATACTTAAAAAGTCTATATGATGACGACCCCCGAGGGTGAATCTCCTCGAGGGTGGATAAAAACACTTGCATATCACCATATTTTTTGCGTATTAAAGATACGTATATGATGAGGATTGCCCTAAATGGCGAATGACAACCAAAATACTGTCTTAGACGAACAAACTGATGTTGTAGATGAAAAATCTACAAAACGTGTGCGCAAAACTAAGCCTAAAGCGACTGACGGTGGTTCTACTGCAAGCTTATTTGGTATTGAACCTTATCAGCCGAAAAAAAATGAAGAATACATGTCTGAAGGTCAGCTTGAGCACTTCCGCCAAATTTTGTTGGCATGGAAAGCAGAGTTGATGTCAGAAGTTGACCGCACACTCAACACCATGCAAGACGAAAACACCGCTTTGCCTGATGTGAATGACCGCGCGACACAAGAAGAAGAGTTTGCAATTGAACTACGTACACGTGACCGTGAACGTAAACTCATCCGCAAAATCGAGCAATCAATTGAAGCGATTAAAAACGATGACTATGGTTTCTGTGAAACCTGTGGTATCGAAATTGGTCTGCGCCGTTTAGAGGCTCGTCCAACTGCGACTTTATGTATTGACTGCAAAACACTGGCAGAAATCAAAGAGAAGCAAAATAACGGTTAATTGTGACTGTTGATAACTCTCCAGCCAAGCATCGCTTGGCTCTTGCGCAGCGGCGAAACGATGTTTCGCTGACTCGCTACTCAGGTCGGTTTGCGCCATCGCCAACCGGCCCTTTGCATTTTGGGTCACTCATCACCGCCGTTGCCAGTTATTGCGAAGCAAAAGCACATCAAGGCACATGGTTGGTTCGTATCGAAGATACCGATATCCCGCGTATTTACCCCGGCAGTGAAAGCCATATCTTGCATTGTATCGAGGCTTTCGGCTTTCAGCCCGATGCGGAGATCATTTTCCAAAAAGATCGTCTCGACCTATATGAAGACGTGATTCAACAACTGCATCAACTCAAACTGGTCTATGCCTGTCAGTGCACCCGCAAAATGCTCGGTTCTAACCACATTTATGCAGGCACCTGCCGTGACCTTGCTCTGCCTTTTGAGCAACAAGCCATTCGCGTCAAAGTAGAAGATGTCGAGATTTGTTTTGATGATGCTCTGCAAGGCAGACACTGCTCACAACTGGCACATGAGCTCGGTGACTTTGTACTGAAACGCCGCGATGGCATTATCAACTATCAATTAGCGGTCGTGGTAGATGACTACCTACAAGGCATCACCCATGTGGTTCGTGGTGCAGATCTATTGGATAATACCGAGCGCCAAATTTATTTAGATCAGCTCCTAGATTACCCGCGCCTTAGCTATATGCATCTGCCTTTAGCTATGAATGATCAAGGGCAAAAGTTGTCTAAACAAAATATGGCACAAGCGCTGGATCTTAACCAAGCACCAGCTCTACTCGCTCAAGCAATACGCGCTCTAAATCAGCCAGTTGTCGAACTAGACCATCCTGAACGAATGTTGCAACAAGCCATTGCGCAATGGGATGTTTCACTAATTCCGCACCATACTACCCTGCACGGTATCTATTTATAGCAAAACGATTGCGGCAGAAACTCAACGCGAGGTCTAGTGCGCAACGTTTGTAATTGAAAGAAATTCAAAAAATTTAGAAGGGCTCAAACGCTATCCGCATAAAACGAAAAGTACGTTTAGTCTGCGGAAAGCGTGATGAAAGAACAACCCGCTTAGAAGCTGGATTCTTCTTTGGTTGGATTGGCACTTTGTGTTGTTGCATCAATTTTCAAAATCAAACTGATCATCACTGCACACATAATCAGTGATGAACCGCCATAACTAATAAAAGGTAGCGTCAAACCTTTGGTTGGCAGCATACCCATATTCATACCTGCGTTTACCAAAATTTGCAGTAAGAAAATAATCGATACCCCATAAGCCAAATAACCCGCACGCAGGTACTGATTCTTCAGCGCACGATGACCCACTTTGATACAGCACAGCAACATGGTAAAGGACAGAATTAAGACCGTAGTGATGCCGAAAAAGCCAAACTCTTCACCTAAAATAGCCAACATGAAGTCGGTATGGGCTTCAGGTAAGTAGGCCATTTTCTGTACACTGTGGCCAAGTCCTACACCAAACCATTCACCACGTCCAAAGGCCATCAAGGCATTGGAAAGCTGGTAACCAGTGCCTAGCGGATCTTCCCAAGGGTTTGAGAAAGACATTAGACGTTCAAAACGGTAAGGCTCAAACACAATCAAAAAGACAAATGCCGCAAAAATTGCACCAAAAGCCATACCAAACTGAATCAACGGCGCGCCAGCAAGGAAGAAGATACCGAGCATCATCAAACTAATCACCACGGTTGCACCCAAGTCGGGCTCCGCAATAATCAAACCCACCGTCAATAGCATAATGATGCCGAGACGAATCAAGCCTTTGATGTTATTTCTTACTTCTTCGGCACGGCGTACCACATAGTCGGCTGTGAAAATCGCCATCATCACTTTGGCAACCTCAGAAGCCTGCAAGGTGAAGCCCGCAACACGAATCCAGCGGGTCGAACCATTGACCTCCGTACCGACGACCAACACAGCGGCCAGCAGTAAAATGGTCAAAATCCACAACGGAAAGGTGTTATTGAACCAAACATTGAGCGGAACTCGGTATACCGCATAGGCCAAAACGCCAGCCACCGCAATTGAAATCCCGTGACGAAGGACATAGTGAAATGAATTCTCATGAAGGCGTTCAGCATAAGGCATCGACGCAGATGCGACCATGATCGAACCTAAACACAACAACGCAACGACGCAGAAGATCAACACATTACGTGGTGTCACTTCGCTGGGTACACGCGGCGCCCAACGGCTATAAAACTGGTTAATTTTATTGATCGTTGTCTGAGCAAACTCAGCCATCTCAATTTCCTTATTATTTTTAGTGGAGTTCTTGCACACAAGCGACAAACTGATGTCCGCGCTGTGGGTAACCACTGAACATATCAAAACTTGCACATGCAGGTGACAATAACACGACATCATGGGCTTGGGTATGGGCTTGGCAAAGTGCAACCGCCTGCTCTAGCGTGTCAGCATGCAGTAAGGTCGTTGTTCCTGCCACGGCTTTTTCAATCAACGCGGCATCTTCACCAATCAACACAGCCACCTTCACGTATTTGCTCAAAGCCTCACGTAAAGCGCTAAAATCTTGTCCTTTGCCTTGACCACCTAAAATGATCGCGACTTTGCCACCTTTGGCTTCAATCGCAGCACCTAGACCATCAATTGCAGCCAGTGTTGCGCCTACATTGGTGCCCTTAGAGTCATTATAGTAACGAACACCCTCAACTTCTTTCACAAACTCACAGCGATGCTCTAAGCCTTTAAAGCTTTTCAGCGTTTCCAACATCGACTCCAGTGGTAAGTTGATTGCCTCGCCCAAAGCCAAACAGGCCAAAGCATTGGCCACATTGTGTGTGCCTTGAATATACATCTCTGCACTATTCAATAAACGTGTGCGGCCACGGGCCAACCAGATCGTACCATCGTCATCTCTTAATACACCGTACTGATTCATATCAGGTGCATTTAAACCAAAGCTTTGCATTGGCGTAGCATCAGGGACTAAAGGACGAGTCAGTGAGTCATCACGGTTATGAACGACTTTTTTCACGCCTTGGAAAATGCGATGCTTCGCGGTGTGATAGCCCATCATATCGCCATGACGGTCAAGATGGTCTTCACTCATATTCAGTACCACCGCAACTTCAGCTTGTAAATTTGAAGTGGTTTCTAACTGAAAGCTAGATAGTTCTAAAATGTATAAATCTGGCTCATCTTTGGTTAAATCCAACGCTGGGCGACCAAGGTTACCGCCTACCGCGACTTTCACGCCTGCATGTTCAGCCATAAGACCAATCAAGGTCGTCACGGTACTTTTTGCATTCGACCCAGTAATGGCCATGATCGGCTTGTCGGTTGCACGGCGTAGGATTTGAATTTCACTCACCACGGGAATGCCTTTGGCAATCGCAGCTTGAATTTCAGGTAGTTTCGGATCGAGCCCAGGGCTAATAACGATTTCTTCAGCAGACAACAACAGTTCTGCGTCAAACTGACCAAAACTGGTTTGTACCTCTGCTGGAATTTGGTCATGACCGGGCGGGGTCGATCGAGAGTCCGTTACTGCAACGCGGTAGCCTTGGTTATGTAAAAAATTGACCGCTGCAACACCAGAAATGCCGAGCCCTGCAACGACCTTAAGTCCACCACGTTGTATTAACATTTTCGCCCCATGCTTGGTCTGAGATTTATCTGCGGAAATGTTAGCACTTTGCTGTTTTGAATGCTTTTTCTGTTTTGACTTTCCTGCACTTTTTTTGTGTCAGTGCGTAAAAAAGCCGTCCCTGTCGGACGGCTTTTTTATTTGTGAGCAAAAATCGTTTTATTTCCACTTCACCGCTTGAACTTCAGGCTTTTTCGCATTGCTGTCTTCTGTTGCTGGGCAGGCACAGTTTCCGCCACACCCGCCAGCCATTGACGGCTTTAACCACGTCGCTAAACGGGTCCAACCGCGAGCCTCACACAGCGTGGACAAGGACATGAAAACTGAACCCGATGTCTTAGGAAATACTTTCTTAAATACCACCACTGCACTCCAGATCACTAGAGCAGCAACAATTAGAATTTCAATCATCTCAATCTCCTCGCCTATTTACGCCGATTAGCCCAAATAGTGCGTTGCAATTTGATAGGTCAGGAATGACATTAAATAAGCCAAACCAAACAAGTAAATGGTCATAAAACTCACGGTTTTCCATGAACCTGTTTCACGTTTGACCGTCGCCAAAGTCGCCAAACAGTGCGGTGCATAAATAAACCACACCAATAAAGACAGACCAGTCGCCACCGACCAGCCGAGCTCACCGCCACTACTGATCAGTGAAGCCAAACCTTGTGACATGGCATCTTCATCAACAGCGGATAAGGCATATACCGTACCTAAAGCTGCCACCACGACTTCACGAGCAGCCATGGCTGGAATCAAGGCAATACAAATCTGCCAGTTGAAGCCCAGCGGTGCAAAAATTGGTTGCAGTAAATGACCGAGCATACCGGCAAATGAATAATCAATTTCAGGTAAAGTCGCGCCTTCAGGAGCTTGCGGGAAGGTACATAAGAACCACAGCAAAATAGACAACGCGAAAATGATGCCACCCACGCGACGCAAGAAGATCTTGGCACGGTCAAGTAAACCAATCCAAATATTCTTTAAGTCAGGGAAACGATAGCTTGGCAACTCCATCATCAACATATGTTGTGACTTGTCTTTATGGAAGAATTTCAGAACGAAAGATACACACAGTGCACTGACAATCCCGGCCATATATAAAGCAAACAACACTAAACCTTGCAGATTAAAAATCCCCCAAACAGTTTGTTCAGGAATAAAAGCAGCAATTAACAAGGCATATACAGGTAAACGTGCAGAACACGTCATTAACGGTGCCACAAAAATCGTAGTCAAACGGTCACGCGGATCACTAATGGTACGCGATGCCATGATGCCCGGAATTGCGCAGGCAAAGCTAGACAACAATGGAATAAAGGCACGCCCAGAAAGACCTGCTTTAAACATCAGCTTATCCAGCAAAAACGCGGCACGCGGTAAATAACCCGACTCTTCCAATACCAAGATAAAGAAGAACAAAATTAAAATCTGCGGCAAGAACACCACGACACCGCCCGCACCCGCAATAATCCCGTCTACCACCAAACTGTTAAGTAAAGGATGGCTAATAGACCCACCGATGGTTTCACCCAGCCAGCCAAAGAAGGTTTCAATCCCATCCATAAACGGCGCTGCCCAAGAAAAAACGGCTTGGAAGACAATAAACATCATTACTGCAAGGCTAACTAGCCCCAAAACTGGATGTAGAAAAATCTTATCCAGAAAATCAGTTCGCTTGTCTTCTTCATCGACGTACTGCACGGCATCATGTAATAAATTTTCTACTTTCTCATGTGCAGTGTCGCCTTTTAAGCCCGTCAACTCGGTATAAGGCACGGCATATTTGCCCTGCTCTAAAGCACTGAGCAAGCTTTCAATACCCGAATTACGCACCGCAACGGTTTCAACGATCGGCACACCCAAGCGCTCAGAAAGCTTTTGGGTATTGATTTGCATGCCACGGCGACGTGCTTCATCCATCATGTTTAAAACGATTAACATTGGACGACCCAATGCAATCAGTTCAATCACTAAACCGAGGTGAAGTTTGAGGTTGGTTGCATCAACCACACATAAAAAAGCATCTTGCTGACCTTCTTCTGCAATTTTCCCCATCACCACGTCACGGGTAATCATTTCATCAGGGCTGGTCGCATCTAAGCTATACGTCCCTGGCAAATCCAGAACGCGAACCGCTTGACCTGAAGGAAGAGTAAATTGACCAACTTTACGCTCAACCGTTACACCCGCATAGTTACCTACTTTTTGGCGTGTTCCAGTGAGATGGTTAAATAACGAAGTTTTACCGCAGTTTGGATTACCTACAAGGGCAACACGCAAGGCATCACTCATCTAGGTGCTCCTTCGACTTGAATTTCAATTTTTTCAGCTTCAACTTTTCTTAAGGCGAAACGTGTAAAACCCACTTGGATTAAAATTGGATCGCCACCAAAAACACCTTTGGTAATCACCTGTACTTTTGTACCTGCGACAAAGCCTAATGTTTCAAGACGACTAGCCACCAAATCAGTCTGAGCTTCGCCATCCAAAGTATGATTCACTTTGTTAATGATGGCAGTTTGTTTGACTTTTAAATCAGATAAACGCACCGCATCCAACCCTTTAATATTTTGAACAGTATACAAACAAATGAGAATAATTACCAAATCAGATTCGATAATGATTCGCATCTGTTATAACACATCGACAAGCGAGAATGATTACACTACATTGAATAAAACCCCTATTCCTTGTTTTTGTCTTTCCGTGATGATGTGCTTGAGAGCTTTATGTTAAATAAAAAACCGCGTGTGCCTGCGCCTGTTCAAATTCCAACTCAGCTCAGTTTTTTACACGGCTTTAAAGATTATCTCATTGCACAAACCGTCAGCCCACACACCCGAAATGCTTATCTCTCTGACTTATTGCAGTGCAGCGAGTGTAGTCGGGTGAGCATGCCTGAATGGAGCAGTGATGATGTCGCCGATGTTCTACTGACCCTCACCAAGCAAGGCAAAAGCCCGCGCTCCATTGCGCGCTGTCTGTCTGCTCTGCGTTCTTTTTTTAAATTTCTACGGGAACAAAAACTGCGTTCAGACAACCCTGTCGCGCTACATAAAACACCCAAAATTGGCCGCGCACTGCCTAAAGATTTGTCTGAGCAAGACGTGGATGCCTTAATTCAAGCTCCAGATATTGAAACCGCTCTCGGACTCCGTGATCGTGCCATGTTTGAAGTCTTATATGCCTGTGGATTGCGTGTATCTGAGCTACTGAACCTACGCCTAGACTTAATCAATTTGAAACAAGGCTATTTAAGGATTACGGGTAAGGGCAATAAAGAACGCTTGGTACCTTTGGGGCAAATCGCAGTGGAATGGGTCGAAAAATACTTAATTGAATCCCGTCCGCAATTATATAAATCTGCAACTGACTATCTGTTTTTAACTCAACATGGCGGCATTATGAGTCGGCAAAACTTTTGGTACGCCATTAAACGCTATGCCTTACAAGCAGGGATTCAGGCTGAACTGTCTCCACACACCTTACGACATGCTTTTGCAACGCATTTACTCAATCACGGCGCCGACTTGCGTGTGGTACAAATGCTATTGGGACATAGTGATCTGTCCACGACACAAATTTATACCCATGTCGCACAAGTGCGTATGCAACAACTGCATGCCAGCCATCACCCAAGGGCTTAAGGTCTTGATCATCCATAACTTAAGGCTGTTTTTAGCACGAAGACTACGAAGTATTACCGAGTCCTGTACTTTTTTTGCTATGCTTGGCGCTCTGTTTTTATAAAGTCAAAAGAAAAAGGGTTATCTATGTTATTTACCCGTAAACCATTGTTCATTGCCTGTGCCATTGCTTCAAGTGTTCTATTTACAGCATGTTCAAATAACACTGAAGAAAAAAAACAAGACTCTTTAACAGCAAGCGCGCCAGCCACAGGTGAAGCGTCGACTTTGACGGAACGCAATGCAAAGCAACGTTTAATTGATACCCTTCAAAAGCATTTCAAAACAGCCAATATCAATGCCAAAATCATCGATATCAAAACCACTGAAGTGCCAAATTTATTTTGGGTCAATCTTGAAGGGATGAGCTCGGTTTATACCACAGCAGATGGTAAATATATTATCCAAGGTGATGTGATTCGCTTGGGCGATAAAACACTCCACAACGTCAGCGACAACCTGCAAGCTGAAGCCAACAAAAAGCTTCTAGCAGGGCTCAAAACTGAAGACTTACTGGTTTATAAAGCCAAAGGCAAGACCAAACATGTGGTTTATGTCTTTACCGATGCTAGCTGCCCTTACTGCCATAAACTGCACGAACACATCCCTGAAATCACAGCTCAAGGCATTGAAGTACGTTACATTGCATGGCCGCGTGGCGAACAGTTCATGCCAGCCATGGAAAGTGTGTGGTGTAGCGCAGACCGTCAAGCTGCCTTTGATCAAGCAATTTCAGGTGCTCAACTTCCACCAGCGACCTGTAAAAACCCAGTGCGAGATCAATACCAGTTGGGTCTGAACATGGGCGTAAATGGGACACCTGCGATCTACAATGAAGATGGTGAATATCTCGGTGGCTATTTGGCCCCAAGTGAATTATTAAATCGCCTTAAATAACTAATTTTTATTTGTTATTTAACTAATATTTATAGTTGAACATAAAATGATTTCTTTCCTAGAGTCTCACAGTTTTTTTAGCTATGATCTAGGCTTGGTTCAATATATATAAGTAAATTGGAGTGTGACGTGAAACCAGTTCGTCTGGCAATCCTCGGTCTTGGTACTGTGGGTGGTGGTGCCCTTAAACTACTAAAAGAAAATGCTGCTGAGATTAAACGTCGCACCGGTCGTGAAATTCAAATTACCTATGTCGGCACACGCCGCCCTCGTCCAGACTTAGATTTAGGCGATGAGGTCAAGCAAAGTGCTGACTTACTCGACATTGTGCGTCAGCCTGATGTCGATGTTGTGGTTGAAGTAATGGGTGGCATCCATCCTGCATATGAAGTGATTAAAGAAGCCATTTTGCATGGCAAACAAGTGGTCACCGCGAACAAAGCTTTACTTGCTGAACATGGTAATGAGCTGTTCAAGCTGGCGGATGACAATGCCGTGCAAATCGCCTATGAAGCTGCGGTTGCAGGGGGCATTCCCATCATTAAAGTGATGCGCGAAGGTCTAGCTGCAAACAAGATTAATTGGTTAGCGGGTATCATCAATGGTACAGGCAACTTTATTCTGACTGAAATGCGTGAAAAAGGTCGTGCTTTTGCCGATGTGCTCAAAGAAGCACAAGAGCTGGGTTATGCCGAAGCTGATCCAACTTTTGATGTCGAAGGCATTGATGCTGCACATAAACTCACGATTTTAGCATCGTGTGCTTTTGGTATTCCGCTACAGTTTGACAAAGTCTATACCGAAGGCATCAGTAAAATCACAGCGCAAGACGTGAAGTATGCTGAAGAGCTGGGTTTCCGTATTAAGCACTTGGGGATTGCGCGTCGCGCAGCGAATGGCATCGAACTTCGTGTTCACCCAACCTTGATCCCTGCGGAAGAACTGATTGCCAATGTCAACGGCGTTAAAAATGCTGTCTTGGTACAAGCCCATGCTGTCGGCCCAACCCTCTACTATGGCGCAGGCGCAGGCGCGGGCCCAACCGCTTCTGCGGTCGTTGCAGATGTCATTGATATCGTCCGTGATATCTCGTATACCGAAGATGG
>OERM01000090.1_pt1 | contig 34953 bp, 32 predicted proteins | sample 1540021 | NCBI WGS metagenome assembly OERM01 (sample SAMEA3891245, study PRJEB23780) | metagenome | biome: terrestrial biome; feature: animal house; material: water of meat washing | place: Italy | collected 2015-05-12 | reverse complement strand
TTCTTTACCCGCGTTGATCAACTCAGGGTCTTCTTGACCTTTTTCAGGCGGTGGACCAAAAGCCAATAAGCCATTTTCAGAATGTAAGAACACGTCTTTGTCACTTGGTAAGTAACTGGCAATCTTGGTCGGTAAGCCAATCCCGAGATTGACATACGCACCATCTGGAATATCTTGTGCGACACGTTCCGCAATCTGATTGCGGCTGAGTTTTTGATAGCTCATGATGTTCTCCCGATTACACAGCAACAGGTTCAGGTTGGACCTGCACCACGTGTTGAACAAAAATACCTGCGGTGATGATGTGTTCAGGGTCTAATTCACCCAGTTCTACCACTTCAGACACTTGGGCAATGGTTACACCTGCCGCCATAGCCATAATCGGGCCGAAGTTACGTGCCGACTTGCGGTAGACCAAGTTACCCCAACGGTCGCCTTGTTGGGCTTTAATCAAAGCAAAGTCAGCTTTGATTGGATATTCCAGTACATAATCTTTCCCGTCGATGTGACGGGTTTCTTTGCCTTCGGCCAATAAGGTGCCATAACCTGTTGGGGTAAAGACTGCGCCCAACCCCATGCCTGCGGCTTGAATACGACAGGCCAAGTTGCCTTGTGGTACCAGTTCCAATTCGATTTTGCCTGCACGATAGAGTTCATCGAAGACCCAAGAGTCGGACTGACGTGGGAACGAACAGATGACTTTTTTCACGGCACCCGCTTTCAGTAGCTTGGCTAAACCATAATCGCCATTACCAGCATTGTTGCTGACGATTGTAAGGTCTTTAATGCCGAGTTGAATTAAGCCATCAATCAGTTCAGCAGGTTGTCCTGCTGTACCAAAACCACCAATCATGATGGTGGAGCCATCCTTTATTTGCGAAAGTGCTTCTGTTAAAGAAGCTGAACTTTTATCAATCATAATATTGTCCTAGGCACAACGTACCTATTAACTTTTAGAACTTGGATTGGAGCTTGGTGTTGAAGCTAAAGCTGAAACGTCAGGGCTGCGTTTGGTTAAAATTAGATGCGCAGTTAAACCAATGACGATGCCCCAAAAAACGGAACTTAGACCTAAAAAGTGCATACCTGAAGCTGTAGCTAAAAAAGTAATGAGTGCAGAATCTCGTTGAGATTCATCTTTCATGGCTACAGCGATATTGGTTGAAATGGCACCCAATAAAGCCAAGCCAGCCAAAGCGGCAACAAGCTCTTTTGGCAGCAAGCTAAAGAGCAGAACGATACTGCCTGCAAACAAACCACCTAAAATATAGAAAATACCGTTAGCAACGCCTGCGATATAACGTTTTTCTTTTAACTCATGCGCATCTTTGCCCATACACAATGCAGCCGTAATGGACGCCAAAACAATGGTGATACCGCCGACACATGCAACAGCTAAAGACACAATACTGGTGGTGGTGATAATCGGTTTGGCAGGTATGTCATAGCCACTCAGTTTCATGATGGCCATGCCCGGTAAAAACTGTCCCGTCAGACTGACTAAAATCAAAGGCAGGGCAAGGTTTAAGGTGGAGTGCCAAGTCCATTCAGGGCTGATGAACTGAGGAATAGCAAGTTGGACATCTAAACTCACCGCATTCATTTCACCAAGCCCAAAGCTCAAGGCTACACCTGAAAGCAGTACCCAAAGCATGCTATAGCGTGGTGAAATTCGTTTTGCGACTAAAAAGACAAACAGCATGCTAAATACAATAATAGGCATACTGTTAGTGGCACTAAACAGACCTAAACCAAACTGAAATAGAATACCTGCCATCATCCCAGCAGCCACCGACTGCGGAATCCATTTCAATAATTTATCAAAGTAACCACTGATCCCGATCAGGAAAATCACCACGGCTGAGGTGATATAAGCGGCTACAGCTTCATTCAGGCTAATATTCGGGAACAGGGTGACCAATAAAGCCGTACCTGGCGCAGACCATGCTGTAATCACAGGGACTTTGAACTTAATGGAAAGAAAGATTCCTGCCACGGCTGCTCCAATAGAAATACCCCAAATCCATGAAATCATCATGGTCGGGGAAACCTGAGCTTGTTGTGCAGCCTGAAAGAAGATAATGAGTGGTCCTGAATAGGAAATCAGCACCGCCAAAAATCCTGCGACAGTGGCTGAAATAGACCAATCTTCTTTCAAAGTTTTAAACAGGGTAGCCATTCATTTGCCTCCATGCAGACATGATCCTGTATATAAAAGTAATGTAACGATCAATTAGCCTTGATCGCCACCGCCGACAGGAACAACTGTACCTGTCATATATGACGAATCATCTGAAGCAAGGAATACAATCGCATTCACTTGTTCCTGAATCGTGCCATAACGGTTCATAAGACTACGATCAATGGTTTGATCAACCACTTGTTGCATCCACGCTTTTTCATTTTCAGACAATGGATTTGCATTACGTGGCACTTTACGCGGCGGTGCTTCGGTTCCACCCGTAGCAACCGCATTCACTCGGATCCCATCTTCAGCATGTTCAAAAGCCAGCGATGCAGTAAGGGCGTTGACCCCGCCTTTGGAAGCCGAATAAGGCACACGGTTAATGCCACGAGTCGCTATAGAAGACACATTTACAATCGTACCTTTTTGATTTTTAATCATTTCAGGTAAAACAGCACGACAACACCACAGCGTTGGAAATAATGAGCGATTCACTTCTTTGATGATTTCTTCTTCAGAAAACTCCTCAAAAGGTTTCATCCAAATTGCACCGCCGACGTTGTTGATGAGCACATCGACACGGCCATAGACCTCAAGTGCTTTGTCTACAACACTTTGTGCGCCTGCGAAGGTTTCAAGGTTGGCTTTGACTGTGATTGCATCGCCTTGATGCGCTTCAATTTCTGCTAATGTTTCATTGACATAGTCAGATAAGTCAGCTAAGACAACTTGCGCACCTTCATCAGCGACTTGGAGAGCAACACCGCGACCAATGCCTTGAGCAGCACCAGTCACAATTACGACTTTGTTTAAAAATCTTTGACGATCAGACATGAGAAGTGGCCCCAATCAGTTTGCAGAGAATTTTTCAAACAGGAAGTTTGCAGGCTTTACGCCTTCGCTATCTAACCAACCACGAACAGCATCAACCATAGGGACAGGACCACAAAGGTAGACATCAACATCACCGCCATTGAGCCATTCATTGTCAATGTGCCCAGTCACATAACCTTTACGCTCATGTGCAGAGTCTGGACTTGCAACCACGGTACGGTATTCAAACCATGGGAGTTTGGCTTGAAGTGCATCCAGTTGTTCTAAAGCAACTAAGTCAAAATCATTGGTCACGCCAAATACTAAACGCACAGGGTGTTCTGCGCCTTTTTCTTCTAAGACTTGCAGCATAGACATAAAAGGGGCAATACCTGTACCGCCTGCAAGCATGACAACAGGACGCACTACATTACGCAGGTAGAAGCTACCAAATGGACCAGTAAAAGTCATTTTGTCGCCCGCTTTGGCAGTACTACTTAAAAAGCTACTCATTTTGCCATTCGGCACGTTACGTACCACAAAACCTGTTAAACGGTTACCTGGTTTCGAGCTAAATGAATATGAACGCGTTTCTGCTGTCTCTGGAATGCCGACGTTGACATATTGACCCGCTAGGAAGTGAATATCAGGTTGACCTTCATCAAGCTGAATATCAAAAGTAATGGTCGATTCTGATAAGTTTTCAACAGCGACTAAAGTGCCTTGGTACTGGTGAATTTCAGTTTTGCAGACTTCAGATGAAGCTTGAATTTGGAATACGGCATCCGAGCTTGGACGGCATTGGCAAGCCAAAATATAGCCTTGTTCCGCTTCTTCTGGTGTTAACGCATCTTCAATATACGTCTCTTCAGGCATGTCATAACTACCAGATTCGCAAAAAGCGCGGCAAGTCCCACATGCACCATCACGGCAGTCTAGCGGAATGTTAATTTTTTGGCGGTAAGCGGCATCTGATAAAGACTCACCTTGAGTCACGGTAATAAAACGCGTTACGCCATCTTCAAATTGAAGTGCAACATTGTGGTTTGACATGGCTGAATATCCTTTAAAAACGTTGAAACTTGGAACTCTCAGCCAAAACTCCATTTGGCTGAAAGCATACTAAGGATGTGTGGCTAAAACTTAGAGGTGATAAACATCAATCACTTGGTTGATGTAATCATTTTTCAGTACTACGTATTTGCTTAAAATTTGTGGTTTTTCACCTGAAAAATCGATTTCATAGCGTGACATACCAAAGTAGCTATAACTGGTTTTGTAGCGGAAGCTCAGCGTATTCCAGTTAAAACGGACGGTAACTTTATCGCCATCACGCTCAATCACTTCGATATTGTTCACATTGTGACAAGTACGTGTGTCTGGCATGGTCGCAGAAGAGCGTTCAGTTTTAATGCGGAACACACGGTCTTCTAAACCTTGGCGGTCTGGGTAGTAAATCAGTGAAATTTCAGACTGCGGATCCGTAGTCAGGGTATCGTCGTCATCCCATGCAGGCATCCAAAACGATGCAGAAGGGGCATAACATGCAAGCCAATCGTCCCATTGTTCATCATCTAAAAAGCGTGCTTCTTGATACAGAAACTGACTGATTTGTTCGATGCTAACGGTATTAAGTGTTGTAGGAGCATTCATGCCACTTCTCCTTGTTCATTTGCAGTTTCAACAGCCAGTGCTTTTTCATTGGCTATTGCAATTTTCATCATGTCTAACCAGTGTTGGTGCTGAGCAAGGTAGAGGCCTTCATCTTCAGTTTTGACACCTGAAAGTTTTGGTTTTAGACCAATTTCATTGGCAGCATCATCTGGACCATGAATCCAATGTTTTGAACCGCGGCACATATCATTCCATTCCAGTTCAATGCCTGCGTAGCCCGCTTGGCATGCACGGAATTCTTCTAAATCATCTGGTGTTGCCATGCCTGAGGCATTGAAGAAGTCTTCGTACTGGCGAATACGGCGCGTACGAGCTTCCGCGTTTTCACCTACAGGTGCGATACAGTAAATCGTGACTTCAGTTTTATTGACTGAAATTGGGCGAAGTACGCGAATTTGTGAACCGAACTGATCCATCAAATAGACGTTCGGATAAAGACATAAGTTGCGTGAGCGCTCAATCATCCACTTCGACATTGCTTCGCCAAATTTTTCAGAATATTCGTCGGCTTTCGGGAAGTTTGGACGGTCTTCTGGGTTAGCCCATTGTGTCCAAAGCAGCATGTGACCATTGTCAAAACCGTATGAACCACCGCCTTGTTTGCCCCAAGCGCCTGCGCTCATGGCACGGATGTTGTCACCCGCTTGTTTTTCTTTACGTTGTTGAGTGGTCGCTGCATAGTTCCAGTGCACCGCTGAAACGTGATAACCATCTGCGCCATTTTCTGCAGTTAGTTTCCAGTTGCCTTCATAAGTGTAGGTAGACGCGCCACGTAAAACTTCAAGACCTTGCTCAGATTGATCCACAATCATGTCAATGATTTTGCTGGTTTCGCCTAAGTATTCTTCTAAAGAGGGAACATCTGGATTTAAGCTACCGAACAAGAAACCTTTATAGTTGCCAAAACGTGCGACTTTTTTCAGATCATGTGAACCTTCGTGGTTAAAACAGTCTGAATAACCTGCATCTGCTGGATCTTTAACTTTTAAAAGCTTGCCTGAGTTGTTAAATGTCCAACCGTGGAAAGGGCATGTATAGGTTGCTTTATTGCCACGTTTATTACGACAAAGCTGTGCACCACGGTGTGAACAGGCATTGATCATTGCATTGAGTTCACCATTACGGTTACGTGCAATCAGAATCGGCTGACGGCCAATATACGTCGTGTAATAGTCATTGTTATTTGGAATTTGGCTTTCATGTGCCAAGTAAACCCAGTTACCCTCGAAGATATACTTCATTTCTAGGTCAAAAAGGGCTTGATCAGTAAACACTGAACGATGAAGTTTGAATTCGCCTGTTTCAAAGTTGTCGACAAGTAATTCATCGATACGATCGAGATGGCTAGTATTAATAACTGGGATACGTGGCATGTCCGTTCTCCGACTTTCCAAAAGTGAGGAAGTCCCCGAAATGCGACTTTGCAGTGGCTATTTCGGTTCCAAGGGTAATTAAGCGCTAGCGCGACGACGTTCAACTTCAGTTGATGGTGCAGCCGCTTGGTCTTTCACCAGTTCAACATTGAATTGAATGTGTTTGAATGGACCTGTTAAACCGCGGCGTGCAATTTCAGCTTCATCGGTAATATCGACAGCGGTAGCCACTAAGCCTTCACGTGTTGCAAATGCAAAGTCATCCCACAGGTATTGGTCACCCTCAATGTTGAATTGGGTGGTTAACTTGCGGTAGCCTGGTGCAGAAACGAAGTAATGTACGTGCGAAGGACGGTTACCATGACGGCCTAACTTGTTCAATACAAATTGAGTTGTCCCTTCTGGTGGGCAACCATAACCGACAGGCATCGTGGTGAGAGCAACGTATTTACCATCTTGGTCGCTAATGATTGAACGACGTAGATTGAAGTCTGATTGTGACTTATCGAAGAAAGAGTAGTTGCCTAAGCTATTGGCATGCCAAACTTCAACTTTTGCACCTTCAATAATCTGACCATCAGTGTCAGTTACTGTCCCTTCAATAATCAGAGTCGGAATTTTGCCTTCTTCAGAACCATCATCCATACGCGTAAATCCAACCGATTCAGGCGCACCAGCTACGTATAAAGGACCCTCGATGGTACGTGGCGTTCCGCCTGTAATGCCTGCTTTGGCATCGGCTTCGTCTGCACGTAAGTCGAGGTAATGCTCAAGACCAAGACCAGCCGCAAGTAAACCAAGTTCGTTGGCTTGACCCGCATCCGTAAAGTATTCAAGACCTTTCCAAACTTCAGTTTGGCTCAAATCTAAGTCTTCAATCGCTTGGAATAAGTCACCCAATAGGCGAACCACAATTTGTTGAGTACGCGCGTCTACAGAACCTGTTGCTGTATCCACATTCATTGTTTTGACTAATGCATCAATCTGTTGACGATTCATACTATTGCTCCTTAAGTATGTTTGCTGTGTGGTGGCTAGCTTTATGAATAGGTTGAAAAGCTTAGCTGCCACGTTCCTTGTTAATTTCTTTCACTGGAATATTCACTACGTTCCAGTGATTAAATTGCATAAAATCTTTTTTCAATTAACGATCATCTTCTCGAATAGACGATGGATGTCGGTTTAAAGGCATCACTTCAATATTCATATACGGGTACAGGGGTAAACCTTGCAAAATGTTGTGTAGCTCTTCATTGCTGTCTACATCAAAAATGCTGATGTTTGAGTACTGACCTGTAATACGCCAAATATGTCGCCATTTGCCTTGAGCTTGTAGCTCTTGCGAATATGCTTTTTCGACTGCTTTAATTTCACTGGCAGTTTCAGCAGGCATATCCAGTGGAATGTTTACATCCATACGTACGTGAAAAAGCATGTATAACTCCTAAACGGTTAAGACGTCGCTTAAGCGCGGCGCAGCTGATCAATCTTGTTTTCATCCAGTTCAATACCGAGTCCTTTGCCTTGGGGTAAGTGCAAAGTGAAGTCAGTGTATTGAAGTGGGGTTTTTAAAATATCTTGGGTTAACAGCAGTGGGCCGAATAGCTCGGTGCCATAAGCTAAATTTTCAAAGGTCGAGAACAAATGTGCCGAAGCAATCGTGCCGACTGCACCTTCAAGCATGGTTCCGCCATACAAATCTATGCCTGCTAAGTTGGCAATCTTCGCGACTTCATGACCTTCAATTAGTCCACCAGACTGAGCCACTTTGACTGCAAAAACAGAGGCCGCATTGGTTTTGGCTAAACGGTAGGCTGAGCTTGGTCCCATGAGCGATTCATCCGCCATGATGGCAAGATCAAAACGTCGCGTTAAACGCTGCATCGCATCAATGTTGTCGATTGCACAGGGCTGTTCAATCAGGTCAACACCACCATTTTGTAGGAGTTGAATACCTTTAATCGCATCTAGCTCAGACCATGCACGGTTCACATCGACACGGATAGAAATGTCTGAACCCAGCGCTTGTTTAATCGCAAGAACATGTTCAACATCTTCTTCTACACGGCGTGAACCGATTTTAAGTTTGAAAATATTGTGGCGTTTTGCCTCAATCATTTTTCGGCCTTCAGCAATATCTTTTTCAGTGTCACCAGATGCCAATACCCAAAGTACAGGTAAGCTGTCACGTAAACGGCCACCCAATACTTCAGAAAGAGGTAAATCTAAACGTTGCGCTTGGATGTCGAGTAGAGCGGTTTGAATTGCACATTTGGCAAAACGGTTACCATTAATATTCTTTTTCAAAGCACGCATGGTTTGTGCGATGTTTTGAGCTTTAAGGGACTTCAATAAAGGTGCAAAATAAGTTTCAATATTGGTCTTAATGCTTTCTGGACTTTCTTCACCGTAGCCCAGTCCACCAATCGTTGTCGCTTCACCCCAACCGATAAAGCCATCTTCAGTGCTGATTTTCACCAAGACAAGCGTTTGCGTTTGCATAGTCGCTACCGCCATTTTGTGTGGGCGAATAGTGGGGATTTCGACGAGTAAGGTTTCTATAGATTTATACATCTTAACTCTGCGCAGCCTTGCGTTGTGTACCTGATTTGATATACCTTAAAAGAATAAATATGAACTGTCGAAGATCAAATTAGCATTTTAATATATCTTAAAGGTATAAATAGTCATGGAATTGAGACACCTCCGCTACTACGTAGCTGTTGTAGAAGAGCAGAGTTTTACCAAAGCTGCTGAAAAATTATTCATTGCACAGCCTCCTTTAAGCCGCCAGATACAAAATCTGGAGGCTGAATTGGGTGTGCAATTATTTGAACGTGGCAGCCGTCCACTCAAGACCACGGAAGCAGGACAATTCTTCTATCAACACGCTGTTAAACTTTTGTCTAATGCCGAAGAAGTCAAAGCCATGACACAGCGTGTAGGCTTGGTTGAAAAAACGGTGACCATGGGCTTTGTGGGATCGTTGTTATATGGTTTATTGCCTAAAATTGTGTATTTATTTCGCCAACAGCAGCCACATTTAAAAATCGAATTGATTGAAATGAGTACCAAAGACCAAATTCAGGCCTTAAAAGAAGGGCGGATTGATGTTGGTTTTGGACGCTTACGCATTTCCGATCCTGCTGTGCGTCGGGTTTTACTGCGTGAAGAACCGTTGATGTTAGCGGCACATTCTAGTCATCCTTTGACGGCGCAAAAACAAGGCGTGTACCTGTCGGATTTGGTCGATCAAAACTTATTTCTTTATCCAAGTCATCCCAAGCCAAACTTTTCTACTCAAGTCCAAGGGCTGTTTTCAGAATATGGACTGGAACCCAAACATTTAAAAGAAGTTCGTGAAATACAGTTGGCACTAGGGTTGGTTGCAGCCGGAGAAGGAATTTGTGTGGTTCCAGAAAGTGCACGAACCATTCAACTGCCGCATTTGAACTATATTCCAATCTTAGATGATGCAGCGACTAGCCCCATTTTTCTGGCGATTCGTTCCATGGATGAAAGCGAAGATATTCGTTCATTATTTGATTGTATTTATCAGGTCTATGACCTTGAAGCGATCAAATATGACCGCGCATTTATCTAAACTTGGGGATTTAAATTCCACGATACTTTTAACGTCTACACTTTAAAACGAGCCATTTCAGCCATCCTTGGGGATGGCTTTTTTTATAGTCATTTTCGCTTGGTTTTGCTTATTTTTTGTCTCTCGCTGCAATCATTGGTTATATAAGCTATTTATTTAAAACAATAAAAACCTTAACCGACCTTAAAGGTATAAATATAGAGTTATTCGGTTTTGGACAAGAAAGCTACTTTTGCTGCAATGTGCACAGCAACAAACATTCGCAAGCAGGAGGCTTAAAGTGAATACAAATCCAGTTAACATCAACACGGTGGTCGATGAAGCCAAATTTACGCCCTTTCATTGGAGTGTACTCATTTGGTGTCTACTGATTATTATTTTTGACGGTTATGATTTAGTCATCTATGGCGTGGCACTGCCACTTCTGATGCAAGAGTGGGGACTCAGTGCAGTACAAGCAGGCTTACTTGCGAGTACCGCATTGTTTGGCATGATGTTCGGTGCAATGAGCTTTGGTACGTTGTCTGACAAATTGGGCCGTAAAAAGACCATTATGATTTGTGTGGCTATTTTTAGTGGCTTCACCTTTCTAGGCGCATTTGCAAGTAATCCTATTGAGTTTGGTATTTTACGTTTTCTTGCGGGACTTGGCATTGGTGGGGTGATGCCAAACGTGGTCGCACTCATGACTGAATATGCTCCGAAGCGTATTCGTAGCACACTCGTGGCGGTTATGTTCAGTGGTTACGCTATTGGTGGCATGACCTCAGCTTTACTGGGTGCATGGTTGGTAACAGACTATGGTTGGAAAATCATGTTCTATATCGCCATCATTCCATTTTTGGCTTTGCCGATTCTTTGGAAGTTTTTACCTGAGTCTTTAATGTTCCTGACTAAAAAGGGTGAAACTGAAAAAGTCCGTGAAATTGTGCAAAAAATTGCACCTGAGCAAGCAATTCAGCCAGAAACGACATTTAAGCTCAACGAACCTGTTGCTGGTGATGACGCTCCATTAAAGGCATTGTTCCAACAAGGCCGTACCTTTAGCACCATGATGTTTTGGGTGGCATTCTTTATGTGCCTGCTCATGGTCTATGCGCTTGGAAGCTGGTTACCAAAACTGATGATTCAAGCAGGCTATTCGCTTGGTGCAAGTATGATTTTCTTATTTGCTTTAAATATTGGCGGTATGGTTGGAGCGATTGGCGGTGGTGCGCTCGCAGACCGTTTCCACTTAAAACCAGTTTTGACAACCATGTTCACCGTGGGTGCTATTGCACTGATTCTACTCGGTTTCAACAGTCCACAAATGGTGCTGTACGGTTTAATTGCGATTGCAGGCGCAGCAACTATTGGCTCACAAATTCTACTGTATACCTTTGTCGCACAGTTCTATCCAACTGCAGTACGCTCTACAGGTATGGGCTGGGCTTCAGGCATAGGACGCATTGGCGCAATTGTTGGACCTGTACTGACAGGTGCATTGTTAACTTTTGAGTTGCCACATCAAATGAATTTTCTCGTGATTGCGATACCTGGTGTGATTGCGGCTTTGGCAGTGTTTATGGTCAACTTAAAAGTGTCTGTAGATGGTGAAAAAACCAAATCAAAACAAGTGTTTGATGCAGTTAAATCGACAGCCAATTAAATAATACTGAACCCATGAGTCTAGTGCATTAGTAGTAGGCTCATTTCAAAAACTGTATGAACTGTTAAAATCAATTTGCTTTTTATAAGTTGTTTTTTAACGCGATTTTTAATGCGATAAAAAGTTTCATTTTAAAGTATTAAAAGAAATGCATTGCGTTAGAAAACAGCGATGAAAAAGAGAGCTAAATATTAAAGAGTAAAAGTCAGGACAGACTTAAATACACAGGACCCGTGTTGAATGAAACAATTTAAGAAGAACGTTTTAGTTGTAACTTTATCCATGTTAAGTAGTGCAGCATTACACGCACAAACCAATACGACGGCAGAGATTGAGCAACTTAGAAGTGAAATTAATGCGTTAAAACAAATGCTTCAACAGAATACGCAGCAACAACAGCAGCAAGCTGTTCAATTGAGCGCTGTTGAACGTCAAGTGTTGACGACGCCAAAAACGGTTGAAAAAACGGGTTTAGGTTTGACCAAAGGTGGGGCAGAGTTCAACTTATACGGTAATGTTCGCGCGGACGCATCGTATCAGGCTGAAGGTGGCGCTCGTGATATGCCATATAACCAAATCAATAGCGTACCTTTAGAAGGAAATGCTGAAAATAGCGATCGTTTAAGATCAACTCTTTCAGCAACGCGATTAGGTTTGGACTTTAAAGCACCAGTCGCCGATCAGAACTTAAATGCCAAAATTGAGGTCGACTTTTTAGGCGGTGCAAACCTTGATAATTTACGTATTCGTCATGCGTATTTAAACTATGGTAACTGGTTAATTGGTCAAACGTGGTCAAACTTTGCGACTCCAGACTATATCCCTGAAACGATTGATGCTTTGGCTTATGTGGGTGCTTCAATTAAACGTACACCTCAAGTGCGTTATACCCATAAATTCACGCCAAATACTAACTTAGTCGCGGCAGTTGAAGACCCGAAAGATGCCAGCATGAGCCAACGTATGCCTGCATTTACAGGACGACTGAATCATAAGTTTAATGATGCACTTTCAGTCAGTGGACGTGCAATGGCGCATGAAAAACGTATTCAAAATCAAGAAGAGTGGGCGTATGGCGTAGGTGTTGGTGCCAAATTTGACATCACCCCTGTGACTTCTGTGAAAGCGGATTACTACCATGTCAAAGGTGATAGCAGCTTTGTATCCTTTACAAACCCTGGCGTAGTTGCAACAGGCACAAGTATTGAACAAAGTGAGTTTGACTCAATTACTGTCGGTTTAACACAGAAGTTTAATGATAAATTACGTGGTACGTTGGCATATGGTTATATGACTTTTGATAAAAATCAGGACTACCTTGATGCTGTAGCTGATGATACCAAAATCAATAAAAACTTATGGCAAGCATGGGGTAATTTATTCTATAGCCCAGTTCAGCCTGTTAGCCTTGGCGTAGAGTATGTTTACGGTGAGCGTGAAGCATTTGCACCTGCGGCAAATGGTAGTAAAAAAGGTGAAGACAACCGTGTGAACTTGGTTGCGATTTATAACTTCTAATGCTTGAAGTGATAACCCATTTTCACTTTGATATGTATAGAACGATGTGAAATTTCGCATAGAAGCCGAAGGATAACCCCTTCGGCTTCTTATGTTTTGCCGTTTAATTTAATCCATACTCAGTTTTGAGCAAAAGCTGCGAATGTAATGCAATAATAGAAGTCTCATCAGAACTTAAGTTATTTGTCACATAAGAATAAATCATGAAAATAAAGCACATGTGCTGCCATCAACGGGTTACATTATGTGAGGTAAGTAACTGTATATAGAGTACTTGATGACAATAACATGGATTCTTTTTACGCTTATGGCCGCTTTTATGCAGGCTTGGCGCAACGCTTTTCAAAAGCAACTCAGTACTACTGTAGATGTTTATGGAGTGACTCTAGCACGGTTCATCTTTGCTTTACCTCTAGCACTAATTTACATCAGTTGTCTTTACCACTTCCAACCTGTGACAGATTCCGTCCATTTCAATCTCCGTTTTGCTATTTATGTGCTTATTGCGGCGTTGAGCCAAATTGCAGCAACAGCCTTGATGGTTCAGCTTTTTAAGCAAAAAAATTATGCGATTGGAGTGGGTCTTGCTAAAAGTGAGGCAGTACTTGCTGCAATTATTGCCGTCGTCTTTTTATCCGATCATTTAAGCCTTTTAGGCTGGTTAGGGGTTGCTGTCGGAGGCTTGGCAGTATTTTTAATGTCCAAAGGGCGGGACTTTTCTGATTTTTCCGTACAAACCTTATGTATAGGTATCGGTAGTGGTTTATGTTTTGCCATTACCTCGCTCTTGGTACGTGAGGCCAGTTTAGAACTAGATAATTTACCGTTTATTCACCGTGCAGCTTGGGTGCTCTTAATGGTGATTGGAACACAGTGCTTTTTACTTTTAATGTATTTGGGTATATTTCGCCGTGCAACATTATGGGCCATGTGGCAGCGTATTGGACTTACATTTCGTGTCAGCTTATGTAGTTTTTTGGCGTCACTGGGTTGGTTTAGTGCCATGAGTATGCAGTCCGTGCCCATTGTAAAAACTTTGGGGCAGGTTGAGATTATTTTTAGTATGTTGATTTCAGCCTACTTCTTTAAAGAAAAGCTGGCACGTGCTGAACATCTCGGTATTGTATTGGTGGTGGTTGCTGCATTTTTAGTGATTTGGGCTTGAAGTCTGATCTTTACACAGCCCCTGTCATTCATTTGTAATGACATTAACCATTCAAAATTTAATGTAACTGCCGTTTTACTAGTCTTCAACTCAAAAAAATAGAGATTAAACCCATGTCTAGGTTTAATCTCCAAAGTGTGTTTTTCTCGTGAGATTTAATTCTGTAGCCAAAATTTAGATGTTGATATTAGTGCAACAAGCTTCAGATTTTTACTGAAGAAGGTAGTTTTGATCTGCACCGACAAAGAAAATCACACCTATACAAAAAAGCCCACAGTAAATCGCGAACCAGATAATCATGTTTTTAAATGCTTTATCTGAAATTGAACTATCTGCATATTTTGCTGGTTTTTTTGAGTCTAGATCTTTCATGGTTACTGCACTCAACTGAGGTGATGAGTACATTATGTAAAGCAAACGACTGATGAAACAGATACAAAACAAGATTAAAAAAATATAACAGATGAAGCAGAATTGCTCATGACTGTTATATTTTAAACCTGTGGGGGACACAGTATGCAGATATCATTAACTTGCGTTAGTTTTTAGAGTCCTATCACTTAAAAATACAAAAAAAATAAAAATAATCTTATATTTAAAATACCACTCATGAATTTTATACATACTGAATCATTAGAAATGATCATTTCATTCATGGTTCTAATTTTTGTACATTAACTAAAATAGCACCTTGTCTGCGTAGACTAGAGTACTTGAACCTTCAGCATGACGTTTAAGTGCAAAACGATATTTAGAACACTATATTTAGAGAGTATTATGAAAAATTTTGAAAATAAAGTGGCAGCGATCACAGGCGCAGGTTCAGGCATTGGGCAGCAGTTGGCGATTCAACTGGCTAAACAAGGTACACATTTGGCACTCAGTGATGTCAATGAACAAGGTTTGGCTGAAACCTTAAATCACGTCAAAGATTATCCTGTTTCAGTCACGCTCACAAAACTGGATGTTTCAGACCGTAAGGCAGTAGAGGATTGGGCAAAGCAGTGTCAGCAAGACTTTGGGCAGGTCAATTTCGTTTTTAATAATGCAGGGGTCGCGTTAGCGAGTACTGTTGAAGGCTTAAGCTATGAAGATGCCGAGTGGATTTTCAACATCAACTTTTGGGGTGTGGTGTATGGAACCAAAGCTTTTTTACCCTACTTAAAACAAAGTGGCTCTGGGCATATTGTGAATATTTCAAGTCTATTTGGGCTCACTGCTCAACCTACTCAGAGTGCCTATAATGCGACAAAGTTTGCTGTCCGTGGTTTTACCGAAGCACTGCGTCAAGAGTTAGATTTGCAAGACTGTGGCGTTAGCGCAACTTGTGTTCATCCGGGTGGTATACGTACCAATATCGCCAATAGTGCACGAATGAGTGACAGTATTCGTGCGCTGGGTATGAACCCAGAGCGTGCCAGTCGTTCTTTCAATAAAATGCTTAAAACTCCGCCAGATGTGGCAGCACAGGCCATTTTAAAGGCTGTGAAAAAAGATGAGCGCCGTGTCTTAATTGGAACAGATGCCAAAATTATCGATCTGGTACAGCGTATTACACCAACAGGCTATACACAGGCCATGAACTTTTTGACAGGTAAAAAACGCCGCAAATAAAGACGTATTCACATGAAAGATGATTTTATTGTTTTAACCGAGTATACTAAATCGAGTAATTTTTAAATTAAAAAAAGCTTCGATTTCAATGCTGAAGCATTCCGTTAAATAAAATGATAAGGAGTCCTACATGAGTGGTTCTCATAACCATGATCACAGTCATGTTGAAGTGACTGCAAAAAATGCCAAGAAATTAACCATCGCACTTGCCCTGACGTTTACCTTCTTAATTGTAGAAGTGGTCGCAGGATTTATCACGCAAAGCTTGGCCTTACTGTCCGATGCAGCGCATATGTTTACCGATGCCGCTGCTTTAGCGATTGCTTTAGCAGCCATCAAAATTGGGCAAAAACCTGCCGATGATAAACGTACTTTTGGCTATCAACGGTTTGAAATCTTGGCAGCTTTGTTTAATGCCATGATGTTGTTTGTGGTGGCGATTTACATTTTATATGAAGCCTATCAGCGTTTTAGTCAGCCACCTGAAATTCAAAGCTTGGGTATGTTGGTTGTTGCGGTTCTGGGTTTAATCATTAACCTGATTTCAATGAAGATTTTGGTGTCGAGCAGTCAAGACAGCTTAAATGTGAAAGGGGCTTATCTTGAAGTGCTCAGTGATGCCTTGGGCTCTGTGGGTGTGATCATTGGCGCACTGGTGATTTATTTCACAGGTTGGATGTGGGTAGATACCGTTATTGCGGTGTTGATTGGCTTTTGGGTCTTACCTCGAACTTGGGTGCTACTGAAACAAAGTATCAATATTTTGCTCGAAGGTGTACCAAGTGAAATTGATATCGAATCTTTACGCAATGATTTGCTGGCTTTAGAGGGTGTACAAGGTATTCACCAGCTTAAAGTTTGGGCCATTACCTCTAAGAATGTGCATTTAACAGCGCATTTGATTGCACCTGATGTAGATCAGAGAGCTTTATACCACCAAGCTGTGGAGTTATTGGGGCATGAGCATGGGATTACGCAAGTGACTTTGCAGATTGAAGAAGATGAATGCCATCCACACCAACATGAACATAGTCATTAAAAAGACTTGACCTTAGACTTAGTCTAGGCTTTACAATAGCGTCACTTTATTTCAGTACGACATTATGCGTTCTACCACGTGGATTAGCGTCTTAGTTGCTTTATTCATGTTCCAAAGTCTTTGGAACGTGGCGGCAGCTTTTTGCGTCCATGAAGAACAAAAAACTCAAGTCGTGACGCAACAAAATTTTCATTTTGGGCATCATCAAACCACCTTGTGTGTGTCTGATGATAAGGCACACCAGCAAAGCAGTGCCGATAGCCATACTCAAACGGCAAATGATCAGTTTGAATTGGGTGAAGACCATCAAGACCATCAAGATCATTTGCCTTCAATGGCACATTTGATTATTCCGAAAGAAATAAACTATCAAATGCCGCTCGCGTTTGAAGTTCGTGAGCGTCCGCAGTTTTTTTGGCACAATGCCTATCAAGCCCCTGATTTATTGGGGCAACATCCTCCTCCTGAACTTTCCCCGCTAATGGTGGGGTAGCCTAAAACATTTCCCACCACTTCTTCTAAAAATTAGTGGGAAAAAGCATGTCGAATCAATTTAAGGCGTTTATACGCCAAGCCCTTGCTGTGGGCATAACAACAGCCGCGATGCAATGGAGTTTTGCCGAACCGATCAAGACTTTGGATGAAGCTTTAGCAAAAGTAGAGCGCTATCAAAACCAAAGTGACATTGGGCAACAGCGTCAAAGCATTTCAGAGCTGAACATCAAAAACAGTGGCCTATGGCAAAATCCTAGCTTAAATATCAATCAAGATGGTTTGGGTTCAAATACCAATCAAGAGCTCAGTATTGCCATCAGTCAGCCCTTAGATGTTTTTGGACAGCGTAAGCTTAATCAAAAACTCGCAGAAACAGCGCAGCAACAAGGACAGTTACAACAACAACTGTGGACAGCACAAAGCCAATTGGTGGTGAAATTTGCATGGTCTCAGTTGGCTTTGGCACAAGTTGAAAAATCGCTGTACGCAGCACAACTCAAAGTGAGTCAAAACAATTTAGACAGTGCCAAAAAACGTTATCAGGCGGGCAGTATTGCTTTGGTTGACTATGAACGTGCGCAAATCGAAAGTTTGGATATGCAGCGCTTATACCAACAAGCGGTACTGTCAGAACAAGTAGCACAGCGTCAACTCTCAAACCTTTGGGGCGAAACCAAAGCCGATATTCAACTCAATGCGACCTCAATGCCATGGCCAGATCAAAGCGATGCCACAGTACAGCGCTATATTGCTGAAGGTTGGTTGGAAAAGCTGTATGCACTGAACATTCAACAATCCAATTTAAACATTGAAAGTTTAAAAGTGCAGGCGCGTCCCAATCCGACCTTAAATGTCGGCATGAAACGGAGCCAAGCACCGAATGAAAGTAGCGATACCACATTAGGTGTCGGCGTGGATATTCCGCTGAATATTTTTAACCGTCAGCAATACAGCATTCCGATGGCCCAGCGTCAGCAAAGCCTGTTGAATCAGCAGCAACAGCGTGAGTTAAAACAGCAGATTTTAGATATCGCCAATGCCATGCATGAGCTCAAAGGACTAAAACAGCAGTTCAGTTCGATGAGCCAACAAACCACTTTGGCAGAACAAGTGCAAGTCCGCACGCTGCAAGGTTTTAAAGCGGGAAAGCTGTCCATTACCGACATCCAACAAGCTAACTCACAACTGCAAAGCATACGCCTTGGGCAGTTGCAGTTATTACGTCAAGCTTGGCAGACTGCATTGAGCGCAGAAGCACTCAGCCTAGGTACTAGCTACGAACAGATCAGTAGTTCAGATGCTTATAGCCAAATCAGTAAAAATTCAATCGCACAAATACAAGACCTCATCCTTGGCGGAGCACAATAATATGCAACTAAAAAACCAATTTGGAAAAATATCACAGCCATTGATGATTGGGCTTTTGCTCCTCATTACATTTCTCATCGCTTTAGGGATCTGGTTTAGCTCAAAAGATAAAACCACTGATGAACATGCGCATGCAGAACATGAAGAATCTGAACATGCGGATGAACCCGAGGCAGAAAAAGGACATGCCGAGGAAGGTGAAATTCAACTGACGGCACAGCAACTGACAGAGCAAGGCATTCAAATCGCTTCAGCTCAACAAGGTGTGGTGTCTCAAGTCACCGTTCTACCCGGAAAGCTTGTGGTTAATACCGATCAGCAAGCTCATATTTCGCCAAACTTTGGTGGGCATGTGGAACAGGTGAATGTTGAACTTGGTCAAAACGTACAAAAAGGACAAACCTTAGCTGTACTGTCTGTCCCAGAACTGATCGATCAACAAGCCAATTTGCGGATGGCTCAAGCCAGTTTGGATTTGGCACGTCAAGATTATCAACGTGAACAGCAGTTATGGTCACAGGGCATTTCTGCCAAGCAAGACTACCAACGGGCAGAAAATGCTTACCGACAAGCGCAGATTACTGTGCAGTCCGTGCAAAGCCGTTTAAACGCCCTAGGGGCAACAGGTGGAGTAAATGGTCGTTTTGCCATTAAAGCACCCATTTCAGGTGTGATTAGCCAAAAAGATATCGTAGTGGGTGAAAACGTACAATTGGCCGATCAACTTTTTGTGATTGAACAATTTAAAGAGTTATGGCTTGAGTTTAATCTGCCTGCTCAGTACTCAGGTCAGTTACAAGCCAATCAGAGTCTGACATTTAAGCCGAATGCTTCTGAGCAAAAATATGAAGCCATCATCCAAAGCTTAACCTCTCAAGCCGATGCACAAACAGGACGCTTGGTGGTACGTGCTAAATTAAAAAGCCAAGCGGCTGAACTACGTCCAAATGTTTTGGTGAATATCTTTTTAGACAATACCAGTTCAAAAACAGCGCTTCGCGTCCATAAAAGTGCTATTCAAAACATTGAAGGTCAAACTTCGGTATTTGTGGTCGACGCTGAACAAAAAGGACAAGTGCATTTGAAAGCGCAGCCCGTTCAACTTGGGCAAGCTTCAAATGACGCTCAATGGGTGGAAGTGATTTCAGGCCTAACAGCAGGACAACGCTATGTCAGTCAAGGCAGCTTTGTCCTTAAGTCTGAACTAGAAAAAGGCGAGGCTGATCATGCACACTAATCATGATTTACCCAAGCCTGAGGGTTTGTTTGAACGAATTATTCAGTTCTCTATTCAAAATGCAATTTGGGTCATGCTCTTTGTCTGTACATGGATTGCGGTCGGAGTTTATAGCTATCAAAAACTGCCGATCGATGCAGTGCCCGATATTACCAATACGCAAGTACAAATTAATACCCAAGCCAATGGTTTTACCGCACTGGAGGTTGAGCAGCGGATTACCTATCCAATTGAAACTGCAATGGCTGGTATTCCAGATTTACAGCTGACTCGTTCTATTTCACGTTATGGTTTGTCCCAAGTCACCATCGTATTTCAGGATGGCACAGACATCTATTGGGCGCGTCAGCAGATTAATCAGCGGGTACAAGAGGTCAAAGCGGACTTACCCAGTGATGTTTCTCCAACCATGTCACCAGTTTCGACGGGTTTAGGTGAAATTTATCAATGGGTCATTAAAGCTGAACCGAATGCCAAAAAAGTGGATGGTACGGCTTATAGCGCGATGGACTTGCGGGAGATCCAAGATTGGATCGTTCGTCCACAATTGCAACGTGTTGCGGGGGTTGCCGAGGTCAACAGTATTGGCGGGTTTAATAAAACCTATGTGGTTGCTCCCGACTTAAACCGTATGCAACAGTTAAATATTTCCTTAAGCCAACTGCAAACCGCTTTACAGGAAAATAATGAAAACCGTGGTGCTGGTTATATTGAGGAAAATGGTCAGCAACTCACAGTGCGTGTTCCGGGGACACTCAACAGTCTTGCAGACATTGAAAATACAACGGTTGCCAGCCCAAATGGGAACCCCATTCGTGTCGCGGATATTGCGCAGGTTTCAATTGATCATGACCTCCGAACAGGAGGAGCAACCTATAACGGCGAAGAAACTGTACTCGGCATCGCTATGATGATGATGGGTGAAAACAGCCGAACGGTGTCTAAAGCTGTAGATGCCAAAATTCAGGAGGTGCAAAGCAGTTTACCGCAAGGTGTCACAATAGAAACGGTTTATGACCGCACGACTTTGGTGGAAAAAGCCATTAAAACGGTGCAAAAGAACTTGGTTGAAGGCGCAATCTTGGTGATTGTGATCCTCTTTTTATTCTTAGGTAATATTCGTGCGGCGTTAATTACAGCCTGCGTAATTCCGCTGTCTATGCTGTTTACTTTAACAGGTATGGCACAGCAGAACATCAGTGCCAACCTGATGAGTTTAGGGGCATTGGATTTCGGGATTATTGTCGACGGTGCAGTGGTAATTGTTGAAAACTGTATTCGCCGTTTAGCCCATGCCCAGCAGTTACTCAAACGACCGTTGACTCAGTCGGAACGTTTTAAAGAAGTGTTTTTGGCAGCGCGTCAAGCCCGCCGTCCACTCATTTTTGGTCAGCTGATTATTTTAGTGGTGTATTTACCGATTTTTGCACTGACTGGTGTAGAAGCAAAAATGTTCCACCCAATGGCTTTGACTGTTGTACTTGCACTCGTTGCAGCCATTATTTTGTCGATCAGCTTTGTACCTGCGGCTGTCGCACTTTTTGTTAAAGGTGACATCAAAGAAACTGAAAGCCGTTGGATGCTGTGGCTAAAAAATCGTTATCAGCGGGTATTGGACTGTGCCTATCAGTATAAAGCGGTGGTTTTAACCTTTGCACTGTGCTTGTTGATGTTGACAGGATTACTTGCAACGCGTATCGGCAGTGAGTTTGCACCGCAACTGAGTGAAGGTGACTTTGCTGTACAGCAACTGCGCTCTCCAAGCACAGGCTTAGAAGAGTCACTTCGTATTCAGGAAAATACGGAAAAGCTACTTCTGAAAAAATTCCCTGAAATACACGCTATTTTTGCGCGGACAGGCACGGCTGAAGTGGCGACCGATGTTATGCCGCCGAATATTTCAGATGGTTATGTCATGTTGAAACCCCGTGATGCATGGCCAAATCCAAAAGAAACACTCGATGAACTGCGTAGCCGTATGCAGGCCTATTTAGCAACATTGCCCGGTAACAACAGTGAGTTTTCTCAGCCAATTGAACTGCGTTTCAATGAGTTAATATCGGGTGTACGTAGCGATGTCGGTGTCAAAATCTTTGGCGATGACATGCAAGTATTAAATGCGGAAGCTGAAAAAATCAGTAAATTGATTCAACAGGTTTCAGGCAGTACCGCCGTTAAAGTTGAACAAACGTCGGGTTTACCTTTGCTCAATGTTGAAATTGATAAAAGCTTGGCGGCGCAATACGGCCTAAGTGTCAAAACCATACAAGACTATGTATCAGCAAGCATTGGCGGACAAAATGTCGGTGAAATTTTACAGGGTGACCGCCGTTTTGACTTTGTCATTCGACTCAGTGAACAAGACCGTAGTGTCAGTGGGATCGCGCAACTGCCAATACAGCTTCCGAACGGTGGCAGCATTCTGCTCACTGATATTGCCACTGTAAAAATGATGGATGGCATCAACCAAGTCAGTCGTGAAAATGGCAAACGTCGTGTGATTGTCACGGCGAATGTGGAAGGGCGTGATTTGGGCTCTTTTGTCACAGAAGTACAAAGTCAGCTTAAGCAGTATCCTCTACCAAGTGGTTACTGGATTGAATATGGTGGTCAGTTTGAAAATCTGGCCTCGGCACAGGCTCGAATGCAGATTGTGATTCCACTGGCATTATTGACGATCTTTATTTTGCTGATGGCTGTTTTCCATAACATCAAAGAAAGCTTGCTGGTGTTCACGGGTGTTCCATTTGCCCTAACTGGTGGTGTGCTTTTCTTGTGGTTAAGAGACATTCCTTTGTCAATGTCGGCGGGTATTGGTTTCATTGCCTTGTCTGGGGTTGCCGTCTTAAATGGTTTGGTCATGCTGACCTTCATTAAAGAGCTAAGAGAGCAATACCGCTTACATGAAGCCGTTTGGCAGGGAGCGATTTTGCGATTAAGGCCTGTTTTAATGACCGCTTGTGTGGCGTCCTTAGGTTTTGTTCCCATGGCGCTTGCCACAGGCACAGGGGCAGAGGTCCAACGTCCACTGGCGACCGTGGTGATTGGTGGAATTATTTCTTCGACGTTATTGACCTTGGTGCTATTGCCAGTGTTGTATCGTTGGATGAATGCAAAAAAAGAAACGAAAAGTTTAATCCCTTAATCAGTTAAAGCATGGGGAGGCAAAATAGTCTCCTCATACTTTTTTATACTACTTGATATCAGTCTGACCGCTTTTGGACGTTTAAAATGGCAAATCTGTTATAGTCTGTTATATTTTTTTCACAAAGAACTGTATCTGTCCTTTCGTATAGGAAACCTTAGAATAATGAATATAGATAGAGCGTTGAGGTATTGAAAATGAACTTTTTACTGAAGAAAAATAGAGCTTGGTTTGTATTCTTTATCATTACTTTATATTCGTTTCTTGGATTTTTTCTTGGATTTATCATTTGGGAATACTTTTTGAAGTAAGTACATAGTAACGCTAAAGAAAACTAAGGCAGCTAATACTTCAAAAAGCAATCAGAATCTTAATTTTCTGACTACCAGACTCGACTCATAACGAGACAAGTCTGGTTGTATAAACCTTAAAACTTCCATTGCACCGAGACAGATGCATTTAAAGGATCGCCGGGTTGAATCCACATATCGCTATAGCTTGCAACATAGTACGTTTCGTCTAAGAGATTGTGCACATTGAACTGATAACGTAGCTGATCTGTTGGCGCATAATAAGCATTTAGATTCAACAAAGTATACTCAGGTAAGTTGAATCCGTTATCTGTACTGTGTCCACTACGTTTGCCCACATAGATTGCCGTTGCACCGAGCCCAACTTTGTCTGCATTGGCAAGGGTCCATTCATAGTTGCTGCTAACAGAACCACTATGTTTTGGTACATTGCTGAGTCGTGAACCTTTAGCAAGACTCTGGTCTTTTTCCACTTGAGCGTCTGTATAGCTATAATTGGCACGTATAGAGAATTGATCATTGAGCTGTGTCTCTAGATCGAGCTCTAGCCCCTTACTTGAGACTTCTCCAGCGGTAATTTGATAGTTACTATCTGCTGGATCTGTGGTTAAGACATTCTCTTTATCCATTTTAAAGAGGGCTAAACTCAGCAAACTCTGTGGGGTAATCCGATATTTCCCACCAATCTCATAGCTTTTGCCTTTTTCAGGATTAAACACATCGCCGTTTCGGTCCATGCCACTGTTGAGCGCAAAGGATTCTCCATAGTTGGCGTACCATGACCAACGATCATTCAGTCGGTAGTTTAAACCCAAGCGTGGACTGGTTTGTTGTAAATCCTTTTTATTGGATGTACCTGCAAGTTTATTTTGAAAGTCTTGGGTGACGTGATCAAAGCGCGCACCAAACAGCACACTCCATTGATCATTGAGGAAAATTTGATCTTGTAGATTCAGTGCAAAATAGCGTTGCTGTTCTTCGGTGTTAATGAAAAGTGGCAGCTCGGGTAAGTATTGTCCATAAATAGGAGTATAGATATCAATGCTATTTGGCACGCTACTGCTGTGGTTTCGACGCAGTTGTAATTGACGATACTTCATCTGCCCAAGTTCAGTGCTCAAAAGTACTTCATGACGGGCCCAGTCTTGTTGGATCGTCCCAAGAACTTCAGTTTGAAAGAGAATGTCATCACTTTTATTGTCACGGTAGCGACGCTGGCGCTCTAATGTCCGTCCATCACTTTGAATACGACGAGGTTCACTGGAAAAGCCTTTGAGCTGAGTATCTTTCACACTAAGAGCATTATTCATTTTCCAGTCATCATTAAACTGATGTGCAAGTCGAAGCTGATAGAAATGATCTTTTTGAATATGATCACCATCATCAGGTTCGCCTGTAAATGTTTTAGGGTCCATCACAAATTGTTTTTGATAACTACTTACACCACGGTCGAAGGTTCCATCTTGTCGGGTAAATTCACTGTCAAAATCTAATTGAGTTGAATCTGAAATTTTCCATGTGAGTTGAGGGGAGAAAAACCAACGCTCACTCTGCACATGATCACGAAAACTTTGGTTATCTTCATGTGCGACCGCAATACGATAAGCCACAGCATCACTGATTGGGGCAGTATGTTCAAAACTAGCACGGTATTTTTCTAAACTATTGGCACGTAAATTCACTTCTGAAGAACTTTCCCATTCAGGCTTTTTAGTGTTGATATTCAGTAGACCGCCAGCTTCCCCGCGGCCATAGAGCGCAGCCATTGGGCCTTTTAAAAAGTCGAGAGATTCAATATTCACCATATCTCGCGGAGCACTGAGTCCACGGTTAACACTCAGGCCATTTCTTATGATTTGTGCCCCAATATTGGGGTCTGTACTAAAACCTCTAAATGAAAAGTTATCCCAAAAGCCGCCACCATAATTGGTTTGATTATAGACCCCGCTCACTTGCGTGAGTGCATCGTCAATACGTTGCACATCTTGTTGTTGAATTAACGCTTTGGATAACACACTTCGACTAAAGGGCACGTCTAAAATGTCATGTGAAAACTTAGTCATTGCGGTACTTTGTTGAAGGTTTTCACCCTCAGTTTCGGCTTGTAATTGGATGGTCTGGAGTACTTCTGTTGAAGTTTCGGCCCAAGTGAAAGAACTCAGCAGACTTAAATATATGCTTGAGGAAAAAAGAGAGAATTTATTCATCATGAAGGAGAGTAGTTTAGATTTTGTATTGTTATGTTATAACATTTTAATGGTTTTGTAGTTAAAAAATCACTCTAAAGTTGAAAAAATGGCTTAAAAAAATGAAATAAATCAACCTAAGCTTTTAGGTTCCAATCCACAATACACTGTTTCAAGTCAGCTAAAGTCCCAATACCATATGCTGTATCAAATACGACTGAAGATATGGAACGCAGATCTAAGTTATAATTTAAAAGCATGTGGCCAAACTATAAACTCAATTTCTAAATCTTCACACTCAAAGCTATCTTCCAATAATTTAAAAAAAGCTGAGATATGTTGAATAATGTGCTTGTTCATTCTACAAAAATTGTGAATACTCATGCCGCAAAATTCAGGCTGTAAATTTATCTTTTGGGGTTAGCAACGACAGTGAAAACGTATCCATTTTCTCGTTTACAAAAAGCATTATTGGCGGTTGGTTCATTTTCATGTCTAGGGCTGAACTCGGTATGGGTACATGCGGCAGAAGAGAGTGATGTGGAACAACTTGCAACCATTACAACCACTGCTCAGACTGAACAACTGGCTTATTATCAGCCCAAAGTTAATTTGTCTGGGTTTGGTCAGCAAAACCTTGCAGCAATTCCTGCATCTATTCACACCGTTACTGCTGAACTGATCGCAGATCAACATGCGAAAACACTGGGCGATGTGGTAAAGAACGATGCGTCCGTTGGGGATGGCTATGCACCCATTGGTTACTATGCCAACTTTGTGATGCGTGGATTTAGCTTAAATGCGGGATCAAGTTATTTACTGAACGGTAATTTGCTACGCGGTGAGCAAAATGTAGCGCTTGAAAATAAAGAACAAGTTGAAATCCTAAAAGGCATGAGTGCGATTCAAAGTGGGATGTCAACGCCGGGCGGAGTAGTGAACTATGTGAGCAAACGCCCCAAAGATGTCCAATCTTTAACCCTTGAAGCAGATAGTCATGGCGGCAGCCGTGTGGCGACTGACCTTGGTGGATGGTTTGGAGACAATCAACAGTTTGGTTATCGTGTGAATGCAGCTTATGAAGATATTCACCCCTATGTTGAACATGCTGATGGAAAACGTTTGTTTGGTTCCTTGGCTTTAGACTGGAAAATTTCAGATCGTTCAAAACTTGAATTTGATCTTGAATCACAGCGTCAAAAACAGCGTTCAGTACCGGGCTATCAGCTACTTGATGGTAAAACTGTACCGACAGGAGTGAAATGGGATCGTTTACTGGGCTATCAAAGCTGGAGCAAACCTATCACCAATGAAAGTCTAAATACGAGTTTAAAATACAGCTATCAAATCAATGATAACTGGAGCGGCAATCTGTCTGCTTCACAAAGTCGTGTGGTTGTAGATGATTACTCAGCCTTTGCTTGGGGGTGTTACAGCAGTGTGTGTCAAACTTCTGGTCTAGGTAATAGTTTTGACCAAAATGGGAACTATGACATTTATGACTTCCGCAGCCCAGATGATAGCTATTTAACCAATCAATTTAAAACAGGCTTAAACGGAAAGTTTAACACTGGAGCATGGCAACATAACCTGAGTTTAGAGCTATCCCATGCTTATAAACGCCATACTCAATATGATGCTATATACTTACCAGTAGTTAAGGACTCTGAATCTACAGGAAATATTTATGATGATCCTATTAGCTATACGCCTACGGACAAAGCCTTAGGTAATCATTACAAATCTTTGGATAGTCAACAAACAGCCCTCAACCTGTTGGATCAAATCGAATTTAATGATGCATGGTCAGTTTTGCTGGGCGGTAAGCTTTTACATTTAAATGAAAGTGCCTATGCTGCGGATGGCAACAGTATCCGTGACACCGACTTTAATCGCTTCTTACCACAGCTCGCGTTGATGTATCAGCCTTGGCAGAACACTCATCTGTATGTTTCGTATGCAAAAGGAATCAGCGACGGCAGTCAAGCGCCTGCATATACAGATAATGCTTATGTTACCTTAGCACCAAGACGTTCAACTCAATATGAATTAGGTCTTAAACAGCAATGGCAAGAGCTACTGATTACTGCCGCGTTGTTTGACTTAACACAAGACCATCAATATACCAACTTAGACAACTACTATGTCACCGATGGTGAACAGCATAACCTAGGTTTGGAATTGGGCTTGCAAGGTCGCGTTGCGGAAAATCTGGATATGATATCGACTTTGGCTCTGACTCGTTCACGTTTGGAAGATGTACAAGTAGATGCTTATAAAGGACATCAAACTCAAAATGTACCGACGGTTCGTTTTGCCAATCATGTGTCTTATCAAATGCCTCAAGTAGAAGGTTTACGTTTACTCGCAGGTATGCAATACAGCAGCAGTAAATACGCCAACAAAACAGGGACGGTTAAAGTTTCAGGCTATACCGTATTCGATGCGGGTGCAGCTTATAACTTCCGTGCTTATGGTTATGACAATATGCTTCGCCTGAATGTGGACAACCTGTTCAATAAAAAATACTGGCGAGATGCAGGAAGCTTCTTCGGGGATGACTATTTATTTCTGGGTACACCACGTACAGCACAATTTTCATGGACTGTGAACTTCTAGACAGAAATCGCTAGGTTTTAGGTTTTCTAAATTCTCCAATTTTGGGTCGTAGGAAAACCTATTGCTGGTAAGACTCATGTGTTAGTTGTGGGCTTATTCATTGAATGAATGATGAAGGTTGAATAAGTCTACAGAAATAGGTTTGTATAAAAAATTCTTACTGCACTATGATCAAAGCGAATTCTTAAGCTTGTGAATCAATATTCAAAAGCGAACTTTGAAGGTTTGATCTGAATCTATTTTTACATCTTGAATTATCGTGATATAGGAACATTTTATGTTTGATAAGAATAAACGCGCAATCGTGGTTGGTGCTTCAAGAGGGATTGGTCTAGGTCTAGTTAGAGAGTTGCTCAATCAGCACTGGCAGGTTATCGCGACCATCCGAGACATAGACCAAGTCTCTACAGGCTTAAATCAACTGCTTTCTGAGTATCCAGACAGACTTGAATTAACCGAATTAGATTTAAATCATGTACAAACAGTTGACCATTTACTCAGTAAATATCATGAAAAATCCATCGACCTACTGTTGGTTTCTGCGGGCATTCTTGGGCCAGAACATCAACGCGTTGAGCAGTGCACGCCCAATGAGATTGCCAATCTGTTTTGGGTAAATAGTATTGCACCCGTGACGATTGCGAGAAAACTTCTTCCTTTGATGAAAGAAAAGAGTGTCATTGCATTTATGAGTTCTCGCATGGGAAGCGTTGCTTTAAACGATGATGGAAGTATGGAGCTGTATCGCGCAAGCAAGGCTGCTCTCAACAGTATCACACGTGGCTTTGCAATAAATGAGGCAATTCCTGCCCACATAGGCGTGCTGAACTTACATCCAGGCTGGGTGCAAACTGAAATGGGCGGAAGCCATGCACCCATCAACGTAAAAGAAAGCACAACGGGCATTGTACGTGTGGTTGAAGATTTTATTGGTAAAAATGAACAACAGTTTGTCGACTTTCAAGGTTATGAAATAACGTGGTGATAACCACAGCTTAAATAATGCGATGCAGTTTCTCATTCTTTGAGGGACTGCATATTACTTTCATCCTAAATAAAATAACAACTTGCTAAAAAGTGCGATAACCATTTAAAAATAGTCGTACCGTGTTTTGAATATTTTCTTGCAACTGTTCTGTATTGGGTAAATAGGACTCATCTCAAAACTACAAGAGATGCACCATGATTAATTGTATTTAAGAAATGTGATGGACAAAAAACACAATTTCTACATCTATACAATCCTATCTTTTTCCAGTAATTTTACTATGGTATGAAAAATGCTAAGAATAAAATGACTCAAAAAGGATGACCTATGAAAAAAACGATTTCAGCTTTAACACTCAGTTTAAGCCTATTACTCCCATGTGCAGCATTTGCCAAAAATAATGTCGTTGTTGTCGCTACTGGTGGAACGATTGCAGGTGCTGGAGCAAGCTCTACCAATAGTGCAACCTATACTGCGGCAAAAGTTCCTGTAGATGCATTATTAAATGCGGTTCCCCAGATTCAAAACCTTGCCAATGTGACTGGTGTGCAGGCAATGCAAGTTGCATCAGAAAGTATTACGGATAAAGAATTATTATCCCTTGCACGTCAAGTCAATGACTTACTTAAAAAGCCTGATGTGAATGGTGTCGTGATTACACATGGAACAGACACCCTAGAAGAAACAGCTTTCTTTTTAAATTTAGTGATTCATTCAGACAAGCCGATTGTATTGGTCGGGTCAATGCGTCCAAGTACTGCACTTTCTGCTGATGGCCCGTTGAACCTTTATAGTGCGGTTGCACTTGCTGCCGACGATAGTGCAAAAGGTAAAGGAACTTTTGTGCTCATGAATGACGACATTTTTGCAGCACGAGATGTTTCAAAAACAATTAATATCCATACCAATGCATTTATGAGCCAATGGGGTGCACTCGGGACCTTAGTCGAAGGAAAACCATACTGGTTCAGAAATACAGCAAAACGTCATAATAAGAGCTCAGAATTTAATATTGAAAATATTAAAGGTGATAGCTTACCGCTGGTACAAATTGTTTATGGTTCAGGCAATATGTTGCCGGATGCATACACGGCTTATGCTAAAGCAGGGGCAAAAGCTATTATTCATGCAGGTACAGGGAATGGCTCGGTAGCCAATTATATTGTCCCAACTTTAACTGACTTACAAAAACAAGGTGTGCAAATTATTCGTTCATCTCGCGTACCTCAAGGTTTTATTCTTAGAAATGCAGAACAACCAGATGACAAATATGGTTGGGTCGTCGCACATGATCTTAACCCGCAAAAAGCTAAATTACTTGCTGCACTTGCTTTAACAAAAACAAAAGATGCAAAGGAAATCCAACGCATTTTTTGGGATTACTAAACCCAATAACGGTGAAATCGCATAGTAACGCTTTTCAGCTAAGCACCTTAAAATTTAAGGTGCTTTTTTAGCGTCTATAAATAGATTAAATTCATCGACTCTGTATCGAATAAATGTTTAACAAATCAACAGTAATCTATATTCGCCATCCTTTTCAACGGGTGCTCTATGTACACAAGGCAAGACTTTTTGCATAGGATGATCTACCGCCAAACGACAAAGATGGCCTAAGCCTAAATTCACAGGTTTTGCATTCAGTTTAGGCTGATAATGCAGATCAAAAAAATATTCTTCTAGAAAGGTTTCAAATTCAGCTTCAGGGCCATCATGTAATTTTTTAAGTTTTTCTCTGATCTCGGGAATTAGAATCTTTTGCTCCACCTGATCATTGGGTACGATATCACTTGCAGCGCCGTGATAAGTGCAGAGGAAAGTATCTGTTTCAATCGGTGAGCGATCAACATGAAACGAATATACATCTGTGGAAATAAAGTCTAGCTCGTCATCTCGCTCATAACATTTTAGTAAATTAAGAGCAGGAGATGCACCGAAATCAGTTAAGAGCTGTATATCTTTTAAAATGATTTCCCTTGCTAAATTTCCTTTTTCTGAAAGTTGTAATGCTAAAAGATCTTCAATCGAAACTTCTGTAATCTTTTCTTTTAATTCAAGTTTAACTACAATTTCTTTAAAATCCCCAACCAAATTTCTATGCCAGCAAAGTGCATTCATTTCTCCTTGAAATTTGGAATTTACAAGTTCAGAAAAAGAAGAAACTACTTCAATTTGATTGTTGTCAGAAAATGTATTCGTCATGAGAAAATTAGATAATAAACAGTGCTTAATCATAACATCTAGCTTTAGGTGTATTGCATTTAAAAGTAGCTCGGTAATTGCTTACAGATATGGAGGAGCTCTATATTTGTAGTATGGAAAGAAGTTTTAGCTATTGATTGAGCAAATATTTGCGCATTTAATTTAAATTATTATGTGAATGCGCAAATATATTCTCATTTTTTTAGTTTTATGGTATTTTTGAGAAAATATTTGTTCATTAATATTTATGGAAAAATTAACGATTCAAGCTCTTCTCGATACAGAATGGCTAGATATAGCAGAACTTAAAATATTAGAACCACATAAAGGTTCTGCAAGTGCGTGTGAGTTAGCCTACGAATTAGAATATGCCATTTCTTATCTAGATAAGAGAGATGAACATGCATGTAGCTTAGCACTTCCTGTTCAGATTCTTATTCAACATGAATCGAAAGTCTGGTTTAGTTTTTTAGATGATATTGTTCCATCTGGTGCTGCTCGACGTTATTTGGTTCAATATCTAGGTTTGCAAAAACTCTCATCAGCAGAACAAGATTTTACTTTATTGGCAAAAGGTACAATTGCTCCTGTAGGGAATCTAAGAGTTAAGGAGTCAGTTCCTCCGATCAATCCAGAATCAACATTACACTTACGCAAGTTCACTACTGGTGATGTTACAGAACGAAATGTTGATTTTCTCGAATACGCACAACAAATGGGTGCAATTAGTGGCGGTGCAACTGGTGCAGGAGGTGAGGCTCCAAAACTATTAATTCGCGTGTCAAAGGATCAGCAAGTTTGGATTGATACCTATCAAAATTCTTTTGATGAACCAGATCAGCATTATCTAGTTAAATTCCCTCGAAATAAGCGTAGTGCAATAGATTGCGACATATTGAGAGCAGAATATCATTTTTATCATGTCCTGAATGAACTTGGATTTACAACAATTGAAACTTCTCAGATGAAGCTGATTGAAGGTCAGAAATACCCTTCGTTATGGTTGCCGAGATTTGACACAGAGTGGCGTAATCAACAATGGCATCGACTCGGGCTTGAGTCAGTTTATTCCGTATTGAATAAAACATCAGGGAGCCATTTGAATCATTTTGAAGTCATAGACGCGCTTTGTTCCTTATTAAAATCAGTGGACAAAAACTTTGATTCTTCGCAGTTCGTTTGTGAGTGGTTACAAAGGGATTTGCTGAATATCATTTTTGGTAACTCAGATAATCACGGCCGTAATACGTCATTCTTAAAAAAATCAGGACGAATATTTCTTGCTCCAATTTACGACTTTGCCCCAATGAAAGCCGATCCAGAAGTTGTCACGAGATCAACAACATGGGGAAGTCCGTATGAAGAAGGAGGGGAATACCGCTGGGAAGGTATTACACAAAATCTTGCACACTGGTGTGAACCACATATCTCTTTAAGTACATTGAAAACATTGGCGAGCAAACTTATTGGTCTCAAACAGCAATTAATCAATAAAGGTGTTCCCCAAACGATTATAGATATGCCAGGTCTAGGATATGACTTTATTGAAGCCAAATTGAGTCGATGGGAGCTATTATGAAAAAGGAAAATCAGCCACTTGACCGTCAGCAATTGCTCATTGATTTATATACGCAATATTTATTCGGTAAAATTACCTTGGGGCAACTGCTGAACCACTTGCGCAAAAATGTATTGGGGCTATCTCAAGAAAAATATGCAGCAATGGTTGGAATCAGTCGGCGTACTTTAACCGACATTGAACAGGACAAAGGTCAACTGACTCAGGTCGTGTTAGATAAGGTGTTTAAACCACTTGGCTTAAAAGCTGGCCTCGTACCGACACATGAGCATATCGTTCACAAGATTATTCAGCCATCTAGTGATTAAAAGCTTAAGATTGAAGCTATTTTGACCATCTAGGCAGGACACTATGGAAAAAATGGTCACGCTGTGCATCAAGTTATTAGGCGATAAACTCAGTTCAAGGAATTTTGACAGTCAATTCAACGAGATTGATCTGCCTGAGAACAAAAAACAATCGAATACAGCGAGTTTACAGTGGGGATTGAAAACCCCCTCTAATAAGATGCCGGTAAAGATTTATGCGTGTAAACCCACATTTGTACAAAACTGGAAGCTACGACAGATCAAAGGGTGTTTTAACCAAGGCTGACTATGTGTACATGCGCGATCTACTGGAGACCGTGCTAGAACAACTGCAAAATTCAGAATTAGATAACGATAAAGAAATAGATCAGCTTAAACAATTTTTTATAAAGTTAGATCATCACATTGATAGGTTGCGTGCGTAGATTTCGGCATAACGTATATTATGTTCATTAGCGTACTCGGCATTGTGAATATAATTTTACTGAGATTCACAATGTCGAGCTGTAGCACCAACTGAGGTTGCGTAGGCTACAGTCTTGGATATGCTATTTAACATAAAATTACGTTATGCGACATTCGGCTCTGAGCTTTGCTTTATCTTCTAAAATTGCTTCGCTGGATAAAATTGCTTTGTATAGAAACACTGGTGTTCCTTCTTCTGTATCTTCTACTTTTAGCTGCTTTGTTCCATCTCGATATTCAAATATAGCAACAGGGTAGTTGTCCCGATCTGCTATATAAAAACGTCTGTCTTTTACAATCAGTTTATGGTCTTCAAATTGGTGTTGAAGCAATCTCATGAATTTGCTTTCGTTTGGCGAAAGTAAATTTAGTTGTCTGATTCTGTCCGCATCATTGTGATAGCGGATTTTTTCGCGCTGCCTTTCATTGTAGTTTAGGTACACATTTCTTGTTTTCTGTATGGTTTCTTTCGGTTTTTCTTGCCTAGAGTCTCTAAGCAAATAACCAACAATAAATCCCAGAATAAGACAAAAGATTGCTAGTCCCATTATTCATCTTTTCCTAAAACATCTTGTCGGTATTTAAGAACTTCTTCTGCTTTTAAATTTTGCAGGTGATATTTAATAAGTGCATGAATTACATCACTTTCCGCCATTAAGCTTTTTTTCTGAACAACAAACTTCATTAAGGTTTCCTTAACAGCTTCTACTTCATCCGTTCGTAGCTTGTAGACTTTGCTCATTTTTTCAATTTTCCGTTTAACAGTTACCAAGTTAATTTTAACCCTATTTATTAGTTGACAAGTTACCTGTAAACTTTGTTTAATACTTTAAACCAAGTTACTAGGTAACTTTTGCATGAATAATTATAGTTTCTCAGACTCTCAATCTTTTACTCAGGCTGCTTTTAACAGGGTGGCAGAGCTTGTTTCTCAACATGGCCAATGTGCATTAGATAACTTTGTACCTGCTTTCTCCACAGAGCAGTGCTTAGAGCACTTGGCATTTGTTGCGTCTGAAATGGCTTATGACTATTCGCTGATTGATGTTCATGCAGATTTATACAAAAAAACAAACGCTGAATTAAAAGAAGAAATGGGGGATTGCTAATGAGAATTTTAAGCATCGTTCTAGGATCTGTTGATGTTGAGTGCCCAAAGTGCTTCTCAAGATTTCATCACCAGTATTTGCCATTTCATATGTCTAAGTGTGAGGGCTGATTCATGACTAAAAAGACTGATCAAAAAACAACCAAAACCCGTAAAAACACGGTGGAAAGCCCTAAATCTGCACAATTCTTCTCAGCAGAATCTAGTCGCCTGACTGATTTTTCTACCCCCATTTATAACATGCGGGTTACGATTGACTAAATTTGAATCAAAATAGGGCTGATTTAGATGATTACAAAAGATGATTTA
>OERM01000083.1_pt1 | contig 35752 bp, 29 predicted proteins | sample 1540021 | NCBI WGS metagenome assembly OERM01 (sample SAMEA3891245, study PRJEB23780) | metagenome | biome: terrestrial biome; feature: animal house; material: water of meat washing | place: Italy | collected 2015-05-12 | reverse complement strand
ATTTGGGCCCTGAAGGTGGTGCAGGTGGTGGGATGATTATTGCGGAAGGAACGCCTGAACACGTGGCGAAGAATAAAGTTTCGCATACTGCGAAGTTTTTGAAGCCGATGTTGAAGTAGTAAATCCTCCCCAACCCCCCTTTTAAAAAGGAGGGAGTTCCCATTACTAATCAAATGGTGTTCCCCTCTTTATCAAAGAGGGGTTAGGGGGGATTACCATACCAACAGTTTACTTATATTACTCAAATGCTCGAATCTTCTCCGCCAATTTCGCCAACTCGTCATCATTTGCTCGCTGAAAATCATGTGATGAAATATAGCCTTCGTACTGCTCAAAGTATTTATCAACATTAGAATTTACAGCTTTCCAGTTTTCATGCACTTGCATAGTTCCATGCATAGGGAACAATTTTGCATGTATATGATCGACACCAAAACCTTCAAATACCATTGCGGTACGTCCAACGTCTTCAAAGAATCCATCTAACTTTTTCGCAATTTTCTTGGTATAGAGTATTAACCCAGTTAAAACATCATCATCTAAATCAAAAGCATAACTTGCATAATGCTTTTTCGGGATCACAACCGTTGCGCCTAATGTATTTGGAAAGATAGTCAAAAAAGCCATATAGTCATCATTGCTATCAATGACGTGGCAAGGTATTTTATTTTGAATCATCTGACAAAAAATACAGCCTTCGCTCACGTTTAGCTCCTTCTATTATTATCAAATTTAATTTAAACACAGACTTCTATTGAGTTATATCACCCTGGTTTTTTTGATATTTCCAGTAGCTAAGAATTTCACAAATAAACTCAACTCGCCACCTTATTTTTACCCTGCTCTTTGGCTTGAAACAAAGCACGATCGGCTTTTTCTAACAGTGCCATCCAACTGGTCGCACCAATTGCGACCCCAATACTAATACTAACTTTTAAATCAGGGCAACGTACATTATCAAGTGGCTTCGCTTCATAAATCTCAGAACGAATCTTTTCCGCAATTTTTAAAGCGCGCTCCATTCCAACATTTTCAATCAGCACAATAAATTCGTCACCACCGTAACGTACCAACAAGTCAGATGTCCGAATATTTTCTTTTAATTTTTCAGCCACAAACTGAATCACCTGATCCCCCATCAGATGTCCATACACATCGTTGACCTGTTTAAAATGATCAATGTCGATCACCATTAAACAAGTCTCCGAAAACTGAGTCGGCTGATTTTCCAAAAGTTTAATGTATTCATTCAACGCATAACGGTTTGCAACCCCTGTTAATGAATCCAAATGTGCAATATTTTTGAGTCGAAACTCCAACGCATCTCGCTGCTGAAGCGTCTGTTTTAACTGCTGAATTGCTGTAAATAAAGAATACACATTGGCGGGTTGATCTTTGGTATCCATCGGGTTGGGGCGAAGACTGGAATGAGATAAATCAAACAGAATTTCACGCGCTTGAATAAGTGGACCAAACACTCTCTTACGCGCGTAGATCATGGTAAACAGTGCCGCAAAAATTGAAATCAGTGAAATACCCACCGTTGTGAGCAAAATATTTTGTGCTTTATTCTTTTCAATGATGGCTTTTTCAACGCTATATTTGAGTAAATAATTTTGCAATTCCACCACGGTCGAAAATTTATCAACGATTGCTTCAGTTAACTGTGTCCCCGTTAAATAGTACGGTCGATGGTAAATACTTTCATTCATCAAGCGTTCAACAATCAATAGCCCTTTGGCTAAAAACTCGTTATAAACCGCTTGATGCAGCACCTTAAATTCTTCGGTTTTATCACGCTCAGGCTGTAAGGTATCAATGAGTTCCCACAAATACATCACTTGCTTCCGAGTCTGTAAAGAACGCGCTAAATTGGTTTCAGGAATCGGTTGTTTAAAAGCTACATGCGCCATCACATTGGATGCAGCACGACCAGCCTGATCGCGTAAGTCCGCTAATAATAAAATTTGGACATAGAAGTTTGAAACAGCGGTGTCTTTGCCTTCAGATACAGCGATTACGTCTTTTAAAACATCATGACTAAGATCCCAAGCACTAAACATTTTTAGGATGGCTTGATCCATGGTCTCGGCATTACGTTGCTCACGTGGTAGAGCTGCATAAGCATCTACCTGTTGTCTGCCTTGCGTTAAAGCTTCATCTAAACGGTCAAATAAACTTAAATCTAAATTTGGGAGGTTGGAATGCTTTAAAACCTCTAAGGTCTTTTGCATCTGCTCATCTACCGTGAGTCGATACAGTTTTAATTCAAGCACATGTTTGGCAAAGTCTTGCTGATTACTCGACATGAGCTTGTTGGCTGGCGCACGCTCTCGTGAAATCTTATTGGCCAAGTCTGCAACAGCTTGTAGGGCTTGTATTTCAGTTAAAGCTTGGTTGGTTTTGTTGTAATCACGATAACTTTTAACTATCAACGGAATGGATAAGCTGCACAATGACAAAATAATAATGCTCATTGCAATATACAGCTTTTGACTCAAATACTCAGAGCGTATTTCTCGCATACTTCAACCACGCCCTCATTCCCAAATAAAAGAAAGCTAAATTAACTGTTTATTATACGAACAGTATATCGTGTATTTAAGTGATTAATTCTTTGTTTTGCATCGTTTTAAGATTTCATCATCCCCAAATGATCACAGCTAAACTTTCACTCACCTATGAAAGCTGAGTCAATCCATCCTTAATAATATTCATGTTTAGTGTGAATTTCATTCAATATTTTTAATTCCCATTTTTTAAAGTGCCTATATTTACACATGCAACATTTAAGTGCATAATGCACAGTATTGGGGCGAATTAGAGTATATCCTCAGCAAATATTCTAATTTTCCCACAAATTTTGGCGGAAAAAACCAACTTCTCTTAGAAGTTGGTTTTTTTTTGCTCGAATAAAAGTTTTTAATGAAAAATACAGCCTCACATTTGCACCATTATTGTGCATTAAATTCCAATAAATTTTTATTAGAAAAAAGAAGATCTCGAAAATTTAAATAAAAAAAAAGCCCAACCTTGGGGAAAGTTGGGCAGATAAACAAAAACTGTTTGAGGAGAATTAGCTTCTCACAAAACAACAATATTGTTAAATGATTCGCTAAAATCATTATGAAATAAATCCGTTCACTTGTAAAGCCAACTAAAGCATTATGGATTAACACAACGCTATAATTAGCGTGAAAATTATCACAAATACTCAGAGGATATGTACATTATGCAAGCAAAAAACGAGCTTTTTGCGCTAATTTTAGGCGTTTTTTAGATTTAGGACACAAAAACGCCTATATTTGAGGTGCCTTATTTAACTTTTTTACCGTTTATATCTATATATTCAATCTAATTTACCAATTAAAAATCAAGTTCAGTACAATTCATTTTCCTGCATTCTCTGTTTTCTAAATAGGTATACCCTATTGTTCTGCTGTAAGTTTTTTTTGGTTGACATGGATACACTCAATTGAGCACTTTTTAACCTCTAACACATCTAGAGTAATTACTCAATAATATAATACCATTAGAGCTCATTGACTTAATAAATTGTTACAATAGAATAGCCTTAGTTTAATCCAATGTTAACAATCTGGTAAATATCATGAAAAAACTCGGTTTAGCCACTGCTTTATTATTAGCCATGACCGGTGCTCAAGCATACCAATTCGAAGTACAAGGTCAATCTGAATACATCGATGCATCTGATGCAAATGACAAAGATTTTACTGGCGGTTTACAAGGTACTTTCTACTTTAAAGATGTTGATTCATCTAAAGGTCCTTTAGCTGAAGCTGCTTTTTTAAACCAAGCTTCAAATGTTTCTTTGGCATATAACTATGCTGAATTAGGCACTGACGGTACTGATTTCATCGCACACAACTACGGCGCTAAAGCAGAAGCGTATATTCCTACTAAATTCGTTCCAGCATATGCAAGTGCGTCTTATAGCCACACACATTTGGATGGTAAAAACAGCGAAACGCCTGATGACAATGGTGACCGTTATGCACTTGAAGTGGGTGCTTTAGCTGCTCCGAACTTCTTGGTTGCTGTAGGTTATACTAGCGTTGCTGACCAATTTGCTCTTGATGCGTTCAACGTAATGGGCAATGGTGTTGTTAAAGCTGTTGGTGAAGCTGCTACGATCGGTGAAGATCAAGACGCGGTTACTGCACGTACTAAATACGTAGGTAACATCGACGGTACAAACATGGCGCTCGGCTTAGAAGCTGGTCTTGTTTACGGTGAAGACACCGCTTACCAACTTAAAACTGACCTTTACTTAACTCCTGCGTTAAGTGTTGGCGCTTCTTATGTTGAATCAAGCTTTGCTGGTACTCCAGATTCAGCTTGGGGTGCAAACGTTAACTACTTCATCACTCCAGCAGTTGCTGTAGGCGCAAGCTATGTAAATGCTAACGCTAAAGACAATACTGAGAATCTTGATACTCAAACTGTTGGCGTAAACGCTAAATTCCGCTTCTAATTTCATTTAGAAACTGAATATAGAAAAGGACGCTTTTAAGCGTCCTTTTCTTTATTGGGGAGTTCTCACTAAGTTTAAGAAATATAAATGACGTTCGTACTGGTCAATAATATCTTGCAGTAGATCATCTAAAGTCCAATCCATCACATCATAATTCTGCCCACCTTCTCTTAAGAAAACTTCAGCTTGATAAAACTGCTGTTCTTCAAGTCGATCTGCCATAAAACTGGGTGGCTGGGTTTCACGGGCAACCACCTGATAGATGAAGTTAATTTCATTATGGTGATCCACGCGTAACTGCAAGCCATGCTCAATCGGTTGAATGGTCACGTCTAGCTGACGGCGCTGAAATTCCTTTTGTACCGCTGAAAATGCATGTTGTACTTGCTGGCCAATGAACTCTTCGACCTCAAACTGGGTATGCGGATAATGCATAATCAGACCTAGACGCTGTTGCCAACTGCGTGGATTTTGAATCGCACGTGGCGTGATTCGCGCATCTTGTAGTGCACGCATTTTGGTGACATCCAAACGCAGTGCTTTCAGTAAGCCCCAACAGACCAGCAACATAATCAAAGTAAAGGGTAAGGCACTCATAATGGTGGCCGATTGTAAGGCTGAAAGTCCGCCTGCCATCAGTAAGATAATCGACAGTAAGGCAATCAAAATGGTCCAAAATAGCCTTTGCCATAAGGGTGAATTTTCTGTTTCTGCGGTTAAGTAATCAATCACCAATGAGCCTGAGTCGGCTGAAGTCACAAAGAATAGTACCACCAGAACGGTCGCAATCAGGCTCGATATTTGAGAGAAAGGTAAATGGGTCAAAAATTCAAACAGTGCGACGGATGAATCTTGTTGTACCGCTGAGATTAAAGAAGTGTGCCCATCTTGAATAATACTGAACAGCGCTGCATTCCCCATGAAGCCCATCCAAATCAGGGTAAAACCTGTTGGAATGAACAACACCCCGACAATGAACTCGCGAATGGTTCGACCTTTAGACACTCGGGCAATAAACATTCCAACAAAAGGAGACCACGAAATCCACCATGCCCAATACATAATGGTCCAACCCCCAATCCAACCATTAGGTTGATAGGCATAGAGGTTGAAGGTCATCGTGAACAGATTAGATACATATTGCCCTGCGTTTTGAATGCTGGTTTGTAAGATATAAATAGAAGAACTGGCAAAAAACACAAATAACAGTAAAACCACTGCCAGCACCAAGTTCAATTCAGACAGCCGTTTAATGCCTTTGTCCAAACCAAACCCGACTGAGAGCGAAGCTAAAAAAGTGACAAAAATGATTAGCCCGACCTGAATACCAATACTTTGCTGGATACCAAAAAGATAATTCAGTCCCGAATTAATTTGGGTCACCCCAAAACCAAGTGTGGTCGCAACCCCGAAAATGGTGCCTAAGGTTGCAAAGGTATCGACTGCATCTCCCGTTGCACCATAAATTTTTTTGCCCACCAAAGGATATAAAGCAGAGCGAACCTTTAAAGGCAAATTATGTCGGAAAGAGAAATAGGCCAGTGACAAGCCCACAAGTGCATAAATGGCCCATGCATGTAATCCCCAGTGGAAAAAGGTGATTCGCATGGCTTGTTGTGCGGCATCTACGGTTTGCCCATCGCCCGTGGGCGGGTTGACATAATGCATCACTGGTTCAGCGACACCGAAGAACATCAAACCAATCCCCATCCCTGCGGTAAACAGCATGGCGAACCAAGAACCACTGCTATATTCAGGCAGACTATGATCAGGGCCGAGTTTGATTTTCCCCATATCGGAGAGTGCAATAAAGATCAGTAAGATCAGAAATAACGCGACAGATAAAACGTAAAACCAGCTAAATGAGTCAATAATCCATTGATTTAAATGTTTAGTTAAAGCCTCAAAACCACTTGGGTCAAAAAGAATCAAGGCCAGAAAAAGCACCAGAATCACGACAGTGCTGAGAAATACATTCCGTTTGATGTTTGCAAACAGCGATGGCTTTATGGAAGGCATAATTCCCCCAGAAAATTATTTTTAGTACAAAGATATAACCAAAATGGTTAATTAGACGAGTCTAATAAAGAGTGAAGAATGAATAGCTTAAAATTTAACGATTCTGTTCCATCATAATTTATGTTTAAAAATAAGGCAGTGCGAATCCTGTAACAGTTTAATTTTCTTTATGATCATTGGGTCGATGCTGAATATACTGCAAGGCAATCAAGCGTGAGACGACTAAAGCCAAATACATCACCCCACAAAACATCTGTAACATCGCAATCATACGAGCCAGCGGTGTCAGTGGCATTAAATCGGACAAACCTGTCGCCGACTGCAAACTAAAGCTTAAAAATAATAAATCGAGCCATGACTGTGCGCCCGCCACATTAGGATTTAAAAAGCTATTGGGTTCTAAAATCTGGCAAATGCTATATAAAAAGGCAAAACCCCATGCAATAAGGGTAAACACTGCCCCTGCAGCAAATAGCTCATCTTTGGTCAAATAACGGTCTGCAAACATATAGCGCAGCAAGCCATAGGCCGCAATAAAATAGGCCATCGCCTCAAAGGCATGACTAATCACCAACAGTATTGGATCTCGCGCACCCAGTAAAATCAGTAAGGAAAAGAACAATGCCCCACCAACAAAACTCAAGCCGAGGATGGTAAACACGGGGGTTTGGCGGATGACCTTGGCAATGAGTAACAGGACCAAAACACCTAAGCCCCAAACCAATACACGTAAGGACAGGCTATGGCCGCTCAACAGCGCCAAAATCAGCATAATAAATTGCAACAGCAGTAACCATGCTGAAGGCAGTAGACGGAAGCCTTTCCAAAATTCGACAAATACTTGCATATGCAGCCTGTTGTTTTTAAAGCCAAGTTTGATTGGTTCTTGTTCTCGCTTTTTTAACTTAGCATGAATAGCCACTGAAACCGATGCTTTTTATTCGTGTCAGTCGATTCATTTTGCCCAACAATTTGAGTACTGCTTGAGTACTGAATATCACAATCTAGGTCTTTCAGCATTCAAAGCCAACACAGTTAAGAGAATCAACACCATAAAAAAAGCCCCGATGAAGGGGCTTTTTTTAGTTCAGGTTCAGATTAGTGATCTGAAGCACCTGAGATACCAATACCTGTTTGTGAACGTACATACTGCGCATCAAATGCTTTACGTTCTGCTTGTGCACGTGCTGAGTTATCAGTCACAGAGAACAACCAGCAGCAGAAGAACGCCAATGGCATTGCAAAGATTGCTGGACCATTGAATGGGTTCACTGGCGTTTCAGAAATGCCCAATGTATCGACCCAAACGGCTTTAGATAAGATAATTAGTGTTACTGCAGTCACTAGACCAATCACACCACCAATCACCGCACCACGTGTGGTTAAACCTTTCCAGAACATTGACAGTACAAGCACTGGGAAGTTGGCACATGCTGCTACAGAGAATGCTAAACCGACCATGAAGGCAACGTTTTGTTTCTCGAACAGAATCCCTAAAATCATTGCAAAAATAGCAAGACCTAAAGTCGCGATTTTAGACATACGAAGTTCAGATTCAGGAGTCGTTTGACCTTTCTTGAATACGTTTGCGTACAAGTCATGCGAGATTGCTGAAGCACCTGACAAGGTCAGACCTGCAACAACAGCAAGAATCGTTGCGAACGCCACTGCTGAAATGAAGCCCATGAACAAGTCACCGCCCAATGCATCAGACAAGTGAACCGCTGCCATGTTGTTACCACCAACAAGCTCTAGCTTGCCAGTTACTGCCATTTTCGCGACATCAAGGAACTGTGGATTGTTCGATACATAAAGGATCGCACCAAAACCAATGATGAAGGTTAAAAGGTAGAAGTAACCAATGAAACCTGTTGCAACAACCACTGATTTACGTGCTTCTTTAGCATCTTTAACGGTAAAGAAACGCATTAAGATGTGTGGTAAACCCGCTGTACCGAACATTAAAGCCAAACCTAAAGAAATGGCATCAATTGGGTTCGCTGCAAGTTTACCTGGGCCCATGATATTGCCCGCTTCTGCTAAAGAAATGTCATGTACTTTAGAGAAAACTTGAATTGACTGCGTGAACATTTCAGAGAAGCTGAAGCCTACGCCTTTCATCACCATGAAAGCCATGAATGTCGCGCCAGACAAAAGCATTACAGCTTTAATAATCTGTACCCACGTCGTAGCCAACATCCCACCGAAGATCACGTAAGCCATCATCAGAAGACCAACAATTACTACAGCAATGTTGTAGTTCAAACCAAATAACAGTTTGATCAGCTGACCTGCACCCACCATCTGAGCGATCAGATAGAATGCAACGACAACCAATGAACTTACTGCTGCAAGCGTACGTACTGGTTTTTCTGCTAAACGGAATGACACTACGTCAGATAAGTTGAACTTACCTAAGTTACGTAGACGTTCAGCCACCAAGAACAATACGATTGGCCAACCGACCATGAAACCCAATGAATACAGCAAGCCGTCGAAGCCTGAACTGAAAACCATTGCGGAAATACCCAAGAATGACGCTGCGGACATATAGTCACCCGCAATCGCTAAACCATTTTGGAAACCTGAAATCCCGCCACCTGCTGTGTAGAAGTCAGCAGTGTTGGTGGTTTGTTTTGCTGCCCATTTGGTGATGAGCAAAGTAAATCCGACAAAGATACCGAACATGATAATGGCATGCCAGTTTGTCGCTTGTTGTTGAGCCTCACCCAAATCTGGGCCTGCAAGTGCTAGGCTCGAAGCCAACAGTGCTGTAGCAGCGACTGTAAGCGCTTTCAATGAATTCCATTTCATTAGTGCTGTCCTTTCTCTTGCGCAATGGCTTCGACTTCACGCATTGCTTCTTCATTTAATGCGTCGAGTTTGTTATTCGAGATATACGAATAAACACCACACAAAACAAAAGACAATACAATAATGCTTAGACCCAATGGCATGCCAATCGTGGTCACCCCACCACTGACTGAAGTCATTAAAAATTCTTTGTTGTAGCCGACCAACAACATGAAACCAACGTATACAACCAACATAATAGTTGTCAGTGTCCAGCTCAGTTTACTTTTACGACTAACCATTTCCTTGAATTTGGGATTTTGTAGAATCTGTTCTACTTGTCTCTCATCCATAACCATACTCCTGTGTGTATCCAACCGTAGATACAATTTTTTAATTCGAATTATTACATTTGCTAAAGTAGCAAGCTTCTGTATTGGTTGTAATTTAGACTTTGGTCTGTAAATTTTAAACAAGCCCAGCAGCCTCTATCCGAGATGCGCTATGATGGACGAGATGATGGAAAAACTTTAGGTAAAATGAACAGCTGGCTCATTATCGGGGTATTGGCCCTCTATATCGTCTTACTCTTTATCTGCGCCTTTTTTGGTGAGAAACACGCCAGCCGCCTGAGCACGCGTGGGCGCATGCTATTGTTTAGTTTAACTTTAGGGGTCTACTGTTCATCTTGGACCTTTTATGGCGCAACAGGTGCAGCAGTTCGTGAAGGCATTATCTTTCTGCCGATCTACCTTGGCCCACTACTTTTCGTCGCACTGGGCTATGACATTTGGCGTCGTTTAGGCCGCGTTCGTCAACACCATGCTATTTCATCGATTGCCGATTTTGTTGCTGCACGCTATGGTAAAAGTGGGCCTTTGGCCTCAATGGTGACTATCCTCGCCGTCATTGCAATTATTCCTTACTTAGCCCTGCAGTTACGCGCTATTGCACTCAGTGCTGCGGTGATTTTAGAGCCCACCGCAGGCAGCATCGCCTCAACCACCAACGGTGTGCTGTTCCTCACTGGTATCTTGGCCATTTTAGCCATGATTTTTGGGACGAGGCAGATTGCCAATACAGAACAGCATGGCGGTCTGATGTTGGCGGTTGCCTTCGAGTCTTTTGTCAAACTGTTTGCTTTGCTGTGTGTCGCGCTCTTTTTCGTGTTTGCTGCACCTGAAAACATCCATCAAATTTCCAAAGATGTCGCAGAGACTTTCCATCAAGTACAACTCATTGGTGTACCCGATACATTTTGGATTCAAACCTTGTTGGCTGGACTCGCGATCATTTGCTTACCGCGTCAGTTCCACGTCGCTGTGGTCGAATTGCGTGATGAAAAGCATATTCGCGGGGCACGTCGCTGGTTCGCAGTTTATTTAGTTTTAACCATCATTGCCATTATTCCCATTGCCAGTTGGGCGCTGCATGCAACGCCAGGTTACTTAGCAATCCCCGATGTAGCGGTATTATCTTTACCTTTAAGTTATGGCCAAGACTGGTTAACCCTATTGGCCTTTTTAGGCGGCTTCTCTGCCTCTACGGGTATGCTGTTGGTGTCTTCAGTGGCCCTGTCGATCATGCTCAGTAATGACTTGATCATGCCTGCCTTATGGCGTACCAATTTACTGTCCCGCCACGATAAGCGCTTACCCTTGGTACTTAAATTTACCCGTCGGGTCTGTATTTTAGCCGTCATGTTATTGGGCTTTTTGTTCTTCCATTTTTTCAATGACATTGACCAACTTTCAGTCTTTGGCTTATTGGCCTTTAGTGCGGTGGCTCAGTTCTCACCTGCCCTCATAGGTGGTCTGTACTGGCGTGGCGGCAGTAAACAAGGCGTCTATGCAGGTTTATTGGCCGGTTTTGGTATGTGGGCCTACACCTTGTTGTTACCCACTGTACTGCGCAGTTTGCCTGCTGAATATTCACACTTTACCGAAAGCTTTCTCAATTTCGGGCCAATGGGCATTAACTGGTTACGCCCTGAAGCCCTGCTCGGTTTTGAATCCTTTGCCGCACTCACTCATGGGGTGGTATGGGCACTCGGTCTGAATATTATTTTATACATTTGGATTTCCCGAATTTTCCGCCCCAGCGTGGCCGAACAAATTCAAGCAGAAAGCTTTTTCTATTATGAAACTAAGCCACTGCCGACACAGAGCACGTCTACAGACATCAACTACATTCATCACGATGTTGCACGTTTAAAAGTTGGTGATTTAATCACCTTAGCCAAACGGATTACTGGTGATGGCGCAACTATGCGCGCTTTCCAACAGTTCTGTGCCCAGAACAATGTAGTGCTGAATGAAAACAGCAATGCCAACGGCATGTGGTGGCGTTTTACCGAACAATATTTGGCAGGCACCATTGGTGCTGCATCGGCACGTACCCTGCTCACCACCGCAATGGTCAACAATGGCCTCGCTTTGGGGCAAGTGGCAAACATTCTAGACCAAGCCTCACAGTGGCAACGTTTTAATCAAAACCTGATCATGACCATGATTGACCACATGACCCAAGGGGTGAGTGTGGTCGATGAAAATATGTGTTTGGTGGCATGGAATAACCAATATTTAAAACTGTTTGATTATCCGAAAGACATTGTCTATGTCGGTTGTCCGATTTCCGATTTGATTCGGTATAACGCAGAGCGCGGCGAATGTGGCCCAGGTTCGGTCGAAGAACATGTGCGTAAACGGATGCACTGGATGCAAGTCGGTAGCGCACACGAGTTTGAACGGATTCGTAAAGATGGTCGTGTCATTCAAATGCGCGGCAACCCAATTGAAGGTGGTGGCTTTGTCACCACCTTTGCCGACATTACTGCCTTCCGTGAAAATGAAGCCATGCTGGAGGCACGTGTCCAAGACCGAACTCAACAGTTAGCAGATGCATTATCTGAGCAACAACTGGCACGTGAACAAGCCGACAAAGCCAATATGTCGAAAAGCCGCTTTATTGCCGCGGCCAGTCATGACTTATTGCAACCGATGCATGCCGCGCGTCTGTTCAGTACGGCTTTAGAACAAAGCGTACAAAGTGAAGAAGACCGTAAAACCCTACAACAGCTTGATCGTGCCTTACACGGTGCAGAAAGTATGTTGTCTGCCCTGTTGGATATTGCCCGTCTTGAAGGTGGCACCATTCAACCCAACCGTCAGGCTTATCCGCTGCATGATTTACTCAGTGACCTCGAATTGCAGTTTAAATCCATTGCCGCACAGCGCGGTATTCGTTTCAGCGTACATGATGCTCAGTTCTGGATAGATACCGACCCACAATGGATTCGCCGTATTATTCAAAACTTTGTCAGTAATGCCCTACGCTATACCGCCAAAGGCAAAGTGGTGGTGGGTGTACTCCGCTCCACGGATAAACCACGCCATATTCGAATTGGAGTGTGGGATACAGGACCCGGGATTGCAGAAGAACAACGGATTAAACTATTCCAAGAGTTTGAGCGCTGTGGCCATACCTCACCGTGGGGTGAGCAAGGGCTTGGCTTGGGTTTGGCCATCGTACAACGGATGACCAGCCTGCTCGACTACCCAGTGCATGTCTATTCAGAGTATGGCAAAGGGTCATGCTTTATGATTGAAGTACCAATCATTGACCCACCAAAAGTCGTGGCAGCGCCTGTACAAGCGGTTCCACTCAAAACCAAAGCCTATAAGATTTTGTGCTTGGACAATGACGAAACCATTTTAGAAGGGATGTCGACTTTACTCACCAAATGGGGCTATCAAGTGTTTAAGGCAACCGAACCTGAACAAGCTTTTGAGATGATTCAACAAGAAAACATTCAGGTCTGGTTGGTCGATCAGCACTTAAATCATGACAAAATTGGTTTGGACTTTATTTTGGCCAATCGCCAAGAAAATGTCCCCGTCGCTTTGATTACCGCAGACTCAGATCCTGAACTGCCACAACGGGTCAAAGATATGAATATCGTGCTGTTGAAAAAACCGTTAAAACCAGCCTCTTTACGAGCATGGTTATCGGGTTTAAAAATTTCAAATCCTGAATAAATTCACTACATTCGCTCACAAAACCCAAGTCATCTGACTTGGGTTTTGTCTTTTTTAGGCCCTGTATATACGGCAAACTGACTAAAGTTTTAAAGGTTTCGACCAAAGTGCTCATTTCCAGCTCTTTGAAGCCCAATAATATTGACTAAAAATCACACATCCATTTTTACTATGGCAAAATACACCACTTACATTAGTGAACACTTGTATACTTAGTTACAATTTTTCAAGTATTTGTTTTATTTAAACTAAATATGCATAACAACACAAACTACGACTTTAGTCGTATTCATCTCCGCAGGGGATTGGCAGATAACTAGGACTAAGAAAAGATCAGTTTTTCTACCTATATCCCTCTTCCTTCGCTGAAGAAACTGATCATCCTTCTCTTGGAGTTTTATGATGAACATTTCTAAAGCAATGCCACATGGCTCAGATCAGTCACAACAATTTTTGCGCCAGTATAGTGCCAATGCCTTTTTACCCAGTATTGACTGGGTCGAACTCTTTAAACAAAGTAGACTCAACGAGACTCATGTTCAGGCCTTAGATACGCTGTATCACACCGCTATTCCCCTCGCATTACAAGTGTTTGAACAACTCGACTTTGATGTGTTTCGCCCCGCGGCTTACCAACCGCAAGGTTTAGGTCTATTTGAAAAACTTCAGCAACAAGAAGACCCGTTCTTGCTGGCATTGGAAGCCGAATCCAGCGGACTCAGTGAAGATGTGCGCCATCAAATTTGGAGCATGCTCCTTCGCGGCGGTGCAGTTTTGGTGTTTAAAGCATGGCTCGGTAAAGTCAAAACCGATCAGGATCAACTCGACACCACCCAGTTTGACCAATTGTCGGATCTGCTCTTTATTAAAACACCACCGCAAGTCTTGGCGGATCGCTTAAGTATTGATGCGCAAGGAACACAAGACCATATTTTCCTCATGTATGACAACGAAATCTACTTAGACCGTTTCAACAGCTTGGAAACGGCGGCTTTATTTGTCGATCTTGGCGTGTATGATGCGGCCTTTTTAAGTCTGCGTGATGACCGCGTTGCCGCTTATTTGAAACAACAGGGCTATGTCTCTGAAGAGCAAATTGATGACTTGCAATGTGCTTTAAATCCTTTATTTTGTACCGATGTCACCAGTAAACAAAACTGCTTGGCTTAAACTCAAAACCGAAAAAAAAGCGCTGATGATTCAGCGCTTTTTTTAATTCAATAGATCAGCTTACATGCGTTTTTCTTCAATATTTAAAGCATTGATCGCGAGGACCGCTTGAGTTCGGTTTTGTACCCCGAGCTTACGGAAAATCGCAGTCACGTGCGCTTTAATCGTCGCTTCTGAAACATCGAGTTCATAAGCAATCTGCTTATTCAGCAAACCTTCTGCCACCATCATCAATACACGGAACTGCTGTGGTGTTAAGGATTGAATTCGCTCAGCCAGTGCAGTTTCATCGGCAGCACGTGGGTCAAAGTTCATGTTAGCGGGTAAATTTGGCGGCAACCAAATTTCACCATCTAAGACTTCGCGAATTGCTTCGCCAATATGACTTGGATGTGCCGACTTTGGAATATACCCCATCGCACCATGCGCAATTGAACGCTGAATGATCGACGTCTCTTCATGCGCTGAAACGACAATAATCGGTAATGATGGATACTGGGCACGAACGTGTACCAATGCAGAAAAACCTGAAGCACCTGGTAAGTTTAAGTCCAATAGCACCAAATCAGGTTCAGGACCTTTTTCAAGGCGTTCATAAAACTCGTTTACTGCGGCTGTTTCATGAATTTGAGCTTGCGGTAAGCTATAACGAACAGCTTGGATTAACGCATGGCGAAACAGCGGATGGTCATCAACGATTAATATATTCATAAGCAACGACAGATTTCGAGTGCACTAGTCTTGACTATTCTAACCATACAAGTGCCGATAAGGATATGCAAAGTCTAACTTTTTTTCACTTTATCACGCTTTATTCAGAAAAATAGCCTCAATTCCAAGTCGATCTTGAAATATAAATAACTAATCACATTTTGATATAAAATTTATCAGCACATCGAAAAAGGTTATTTATTTTAAATATATATAAAATACAACCATTTAATAAAAATTTAAGCAGCCTTTTTCAAGTTCAACAGATATATCTTAAAATCAGATAACTTAACGCTATTTCTTTATTTTACAGACCAAATGCAAATATTAGATAAATAAGCCCATTCCGAGATACAACACTTTAGGGCTGTCCTTATGTCTACTTTACTGCAAAAACCACTCAATATTGTCGCTGTGTCAGGCGGTTTAAATACCCCGTCTAAAACTGAGGCGCTAGTACAAGAAATATTAAATGAACTGGGGGAAGCAACCCCAATCAATGTACATTTCATTAGATTCAGCGAAATTGGACATCTACTCGGTGGCGCGATTTACCGCAACCAACTGCCACAACGTGTGCAAGATGACTTAGCCGCGGTCGAAGCTGCCGATGCTTTAATTGTTGGAACGCCAGTTTACCGTGCTTCATTTACCGGTTTATTCAAACACTTTTTCGACTTTGTTGAGCAAACGGCGCTGGTCGATGTACCGGTACTACTTGCAGCCTCAGGCGGCAGTGAGCGTCATGCGTTGGTACTGGAGCATCAACTTCGCCCACTATTTAGTTTCTTCCAAGCGCAAACTTTACCGATTGGGGTCTATGCCACAGACAAAGACTTTACCCCAGCATATACCATCCACAGTGAATTATTACGAGATCGCATTACTCTTGCTGTGGCCCGTGCTTTACCCATCCTAGAATGGGCACCTGCCAAAGGTCAGCGTGCAGAAGTGGTCAAAGAAAAGACCCAACTTGCCAATCAGAACTTGGGTATCAACACGCAAATCGAACAAGACGATGTACTGCCTTCAGCGGCAGTTCCAAATTTAGATGCAGCCGAGTCTCGCTTGCATCAGAAAAAAGCCAAACCACAGGTCGCTTAACGCAAAAAGCATTGAGAGGGTTTTCACATGTCACAACAGAATAAAAATATTACGTTTGCTTATTGGGTTCCCAATGTCAGCGGTGGCTTAGTGGTGAGTAATATTGAGCAGCGCACAGACTGGAGTTATGACTATAACGTCCGTTTAGCGCAGGCTGCGGAAAAAAATGGCTTTGACTATGCTCTAACTCAGATTCGTTTTACTGCGGGTTATAATGCAGAAAACCAACATGAGTCGGTCAGTTTTAGTCACGGTATCTTAGCCAAAACCAGCAAACTCAAAGTCATTGCCGCTATTTTACCTGGCCCGTGGAAACCCGTGCTTGCCGCAAAACAGCTTGCAACCATCGACCACTTAACCCAAGGACGTATTGCGATTAATGTGGTTAGTGGTTGGTTTCGCGGCGAATTTGATGCCATTGGTGAAGCATGGCCTGAACATGACCAACGCTATGCTCGCTCGGAAGAGTTTATTCGTGCATTAAAAGGCGTTTGGACCCAAGACAACTATAGTTTCGATGGAAAGTACTATCAGTTCAAAGACTACACCTTGTCACCCAAACCTGTGCAAAAGCCGCATATTGAAATTTTCCAAGGCGGCAGCTCTCGTGCTGCACGGGATATGGCTGCACGAGTTTCAGACTGGTATTTTACCAATGGCAATACCCCTGAGGAGCTCAAAAAACAGATTGATGATATTCGTGCAAAAGCCCAACAGAATGGCCATCAGGTCAAAATTGGGGTCAATGCTTTCATCATTGCCCGAGATACAGAGGAAGAAGCGAAAACGGTTCTGCAAGAAATTATTGATAAAGCCAATATTCAAGCGGTACATGCCTTTGGCGATGCCACCCGTGAAGCGGGTGCTGCCACACTGGAAGGTGAAGGCAACTGGGCCAAATCGACCTTTGAAGATTTAGTTCAATACAATGATGGCTTTAAAACCAATTTGATTGGTACACCACGCCAAATTGCCGAACGTATTGTGGAATTAAAAACCGTTGGTGTGGATTTAATCCTTTCAGGTTTTTTACATTTTATCGAAGAGGTTGAATACTTCGGTGCCAAAGTGTTGCCATTGGTTCGTGAGTTGGAAGCTCAGCAGCAATCCGTTGAGACTGCCAAATCTGCTTAGCTCGGTAAGCAGCAGACACGAACTAAAAAATAATAATCATAGGTGACTCTATTCTTCCCTCAAGGCTCGGCTTGAGGGTTTTTTTATTGGTGTATAATCCTCACAAAGTAAAAAATAACCACTTTATATGAACAACAGCCAACCCTCTAAATTCATTAATCTCTCTTTGGCCTTTTTATGGGGCTATCAAGGTCTAATTCCTAAAATCCTCTTTATCAATCCCGATGAGATTACCATTTGGCAAACTTTTGGACTTTCCTATGCACAGGCCCAACTGGCAGGTCAGGGCTCAGGTGTGCTTGAGTGTGTTTTTGCTTTATTGTTCCTATTTAGCTCCAGTAAATATCTGCATTACCTCAGTATCTTTAGCTTAGTGTTTTTATTCACACTGGTCGCTTTTCTAATACCAGACAGTCTCATTCGTGCTTTTAATCCTGTGGTCATGAACCTTGCAATGATCAGTCTATCCATTTGTTATTGCATGCTTCACAACCAAGAAGCGACGTCCTTTAGTTCACAAAGTAAAGGATCCATATGAATTCAAAATCAGGTTGCATCGTCATTACAGGCAGTTCTAAAGGTATCGGCTTGGGTTTAGCTCAAGCCTTCTTGGAACAACAACAAGCCGTCGTGATTTCTGGCCGAAATAGCACAGATTTACAGCGCACCCTGCAACAGCTACGGCATCGCTTTCCCGCTGCGCTGATTCATGCTGTCACTTGTGATGTCACGCAAATCCATGAAGTACAAACGCTTTGGGATGAAGCCATTCAACAATTTGGTGCTGTTCAGATTTGGATTAATAATGCAGGCAGTTGTACAGCGACACTAGACTTTAAAGATCTCACAGCAGCAGACATACAAACTGTAGTTCAAACCAATATTCTAGGCAGTATGTTCGGCTCACAAGTGGCCTTAAATGGCATGCTAGCACAAGGCTATGGTCAAATTTTCAATATGGAAGGTTGGGGTACTCGAGGCGAATGGAGTGCAGGCATGACCGCCTATGCCACCACCAAACGTGCCGTAGGTTACTTTAGTCTAGCCCTGTTTAAAGAAACCAAACAGACCCACATTCAAGTCGGCACACTCAGCCCTGGAATGGTGGCAACCGACCTACTGGTATCCTCTTGGCAAAATGGCAATATTCAGCACTGGAACAAAATGAAACGGCTTTTTTTGTTTATTATCGATCCTCCCGAAGTGGTCTGTCGCTATTTGGCTCAACGTATTTTAGAGAATAAACGTCGCCATACTCGAATCGTATGGATGACGCCCTTACGTCTGTTGCTCCGATTTTTGCGACCCTATTATTGGCGTCGAAATCCAATCAAAGGTACAGCTTTAGCACATCTCAACTCAAAATAATGCCACATCGAGTGATAGATCATTTACATTAAACATCCCCCCGAATTAGGAAGACTTCTAATGTACACAGGTATCGTACAAGGCTTAGAGAAAATTCTAGATGTCCGTCAAGGCGACGGTTTTAGCACCCTTGTGGTTTCAAATACACACAACTTTTTTCACGATGTCTTCATCGGTGCAAGTGTAGCCATCAATGGCACCTGCTTAACTGCAACGCGCATCGATCTGACCGCCAATCAAGTCCATTTTGATGTCTCAGATTTGACTCGACGCCTGACCACTTTAGGCACTTTACAGGCAGGTGATGAGGTGAATATCGAACGTTCAGCCAAAGTTGGAATGGAAAATGGGGGGCATAACTTGTATGGACATATCGAAGGAACGGCTACAGTAAAGCAGCTGAGCCGTCACGGCGAGACTCTGCATGTGGATCTTCACATTCCAGAAGGCAATATCAAATACTTTTTCTTAAAAGGTTTTATTGGTCTGAATGGTTGTAGCCTCACCGTCAACCGTGTTGATCGTAACAGCCATGAAATTTCAGTTGATTTGATTCCTGAAACTTTGCGTCTGACCACGTGGGCATCGGTACAAGTCGGCGATGCCGTCAATTATGAAATTGATCAGATGACACGGACGATGGTGGATACCTTAGAAAGCATCCATCAGCGTTAGAACTATTTAATTTCTAAACGTCTCGTACTTACAAATTTGTATACAGCAACCCGACGTATTCCATCAATATGTCAAAATAAAAATACCGTCTGCTTAAGACGGTATTTTTTAGGTTGATTTTATCCGTTTGGATATACTTCTTTAATCAACACTTCGACCACTTGCGGTTCAGCCAGCGTCGATGTATCGCCCAAACTATCTAACTCGTTCGCCGCAATTTTTCTTAAAATACGGCGCATAATTTTACCTGAACGTGTTTTCGGTAAAGATGGTGCCCAATGTAAGGCATCTGGTGTTGCCACAGGACCTAACACCTTTCTTACCCACTGAATCAGCTCTGCACGGAGCTCTTCCGTTTGCGCTGTGCCTGCTTGTAAAGTGACAAAGGAACAAATTCCCTGCCCTTTGATTTCATGTGGCATTCCTACTACGGCAGCCTCAGCAACCGCCTCATGTGCCACCAAAGCACTTTCCACTTCGGCCGTGCCTAAGCGGTGCCCTGACACATTCAGTACATCATCGACTCGACCTGTGATCCAGTAATAACCATCTTTATCACGGCGTGCACCATCCCCCGTGAAATATGTTCCCGGATAAGTTGCAAAATACGCTTCGATAAACCGCTCAGGATCCCCCCAAATGGTTCGCATTTGTCCCGGCCATGAATCCTTAATCACCAGATTGCCTTCAGCCTCTCCTTCCAACTCATTGCCTTCAGCATCGACCAAAGCGGGTTGAATCCCAAATAAAGGACGCGTTGCAGATCCGGGTTTAAGTGGTGTCGCACCCGGAAGTGGAGAAATCAAAATCCCGCCTGTTTCGGTTTGCCACCAAGTATCCACCACTGGGCAACGGCTTTCCCCCACCACTGTGTAGTACCAATTCCATGCTTCAGGGTTGATCGGCTCTCCGACGGAACCAATTAAACGCAAACTGCTACGATCACTCTCACGGACAAAGGCATCCCCTTCACGCATCATGGCGCGGATCGCTGTCGGGGCAGTGTATAAAATCGTCACATTGTGTTTGTCGACAATATGTCCTGTACGTGCCCAACTTGGATACTGTGGAATCCCCTCAAACATCACTGTTGTGGTCCCATTCGACAAGGGGCCATACAGCACATAAGAATGTCCCGTAATCCAGCCTACATCGGCGGTACACCAAAACACATCATCTTGTTTTAAGTCAAACACTTCACGGAAGGTACTATTCACATAAGTTAAATAGCCCCCTGTGGTATGCAGCACCCCTTTGGGCTTACCGGTTGAACCTGAGGTATATAAAATAAATAGGGGATCTTCGGCATTCATCGCTTCAGGTGGACAAATCTCGTTGACGGTCATGATTTCCATGTGATACCACAAATCACGCCCTTCTTTCAGCGTGATTGGATTGCCTGTACGGTGCACCACAATCACATTTTGTACCGAGTCTGTCCCAGGTAGATTCAATGCTGCGTCTACATTTTCTTTCAGCGGAATCGGTTTACCCCCGCGCATTCCAGAGTCTGCGGTAATCACAATTTTAGCTTGACTGTCATCAATTCGGCTTGCCAATGAATCAGGCGAGAAACCACCAAACACCACACAATGCACGGCACCGATTCGGGCACAGGCCAACATCGAAATGGCCGCTTCTGAAATCATTGGCATATACAGCACCACACGATCACCCTTCACCACACCATGCTTTTTCAGGACATTGGCAAAACGACACACTTCGTCATACAGTTCAGCAAAGGAAATGATTTTATGGCGCGACGGATGGTCACCTTCCCAAATAATGGCAGGTTTATACGGATGCTCTTTTAAGTGGCGATCAAGGCAGTTAGCACTTAGGTTTAACTGACCATCTGCAAACCATTCAATTTTAAAATTATCTTTGTCATAACTGGTGTTTTTAACTTGGCTAAAAGGCTTGATCCAATCGAGTTTCAAAGCTTGTTCAGCCCAATATTCGTCAGGTTGTTCTATCGATTTTTGATAGCGTTCAAAATATTCTTGTTCATTGGTGCGCGCAGTTTTTTCAAATTCAGCAGGTACAGGATAGACTTCTTTCATATCATACTTCCTTATATTCTGACTCTCATCGCGAGAGTTCATGCCACAGTTATTGGTTTATTATTGGACTGCATAACCACAGTATGACGATTGTTTTTTAAACAGATCAACACGGCTTTGGTCGTATATTATTTCTACAATTTAAAACACATTTTATAGTGATCTTTCAATGAGATCCTGTGTTTAATCCGTAACATGAACAACGTCGAACTCCGTAAAGTCGCTCCAGCTAGGCTTTTTAAGTATATTGTTACACTTCAGGCTGTGCTATTTCATACATAGGAGCATTGCTCAGCACCTTGATTCAAAAAATCAAGCATTTAAAAAACAGACAGATAGATTTTTATCCGTTAATCAATCACTCAGAATGCGATAATTTCATACGCTTTTCTCTATTAAATACACACAATTTTCAGGCAAAATATGCCAAATTTTCAGCGATTGGAGCACCAGTGTCAGAACAAACCCATACCTTGAGCGAGGTTGCTCAAGGTACGTCAGAGATGCTACATGACGCGACAGCGAAAACCACCCAAAGTGTAATTGCACATACAGCAAAATATAATGATGCCTATTCCACCATCGACAAATTTGTCGATAGTTTTTGGGAGCGTATGCCTTATTTTTGTATTGCGCTGATTACCTTCATCATTTTTTATTTTCTCTCCAAACTGTTTAAACTTTTTGTTCGTAAAGCACTGTCTGATCGATCTTATACCAAGCAAAACCTTGTCCTTGTCCTGAACCGTGTCGGGAGTTCGGCCATCGTCTTTATTGGCTTCCTGATTGCCATGGTGATTGCGATTCCAGGTTTCACACCCGGACAACTGATGAGTGCTTTGGGGATTGGCTCGGTTGCGATTGGTTTTGCATTTAAAGACATCTTCCAAAACCTACTTTCAGGAATCCTGATTTTGCTGGGTGAACCATTTAAGATTGGCGATGACATTATTGTCTCGGGTATGGAAGGCAACGTTGAAGATATTCAAATTCGTGCCACTTACTTACGTGCGCCAGATGGTCGCCGTATCGTGATTCCCAATGCGACTGTGTATACCAGTGCGGTCACCGTTAACACCGCCTATCCACGTCGTCGCTGTGAATTCTTGGTCGGTATTGGTTATGAAGATGACATCAAAAAAGCCAAAGATATTATTTTAGGCATTTTAGACCGAGATACGACCATTTTAAGTCAGCCGGGTTTTAGTGTGAACGTCGCTGCACTTGCAGATTTTTCGGTGAATCTCAAAGTCCAATGGTGGGTCAACACCACAGAAACTACGGTATCTGGCTCGATCAGTTCGGTACAAGAATATGTGGTTCAGGCCTTTGCTGAACAAGGAATTTCTATTCCATACCCAGTCCAAGAGGTTCGCGTCGCAAAAAATGAAAGCTACCCGACAGAAGCCTCAGCCGCTAAATAAGCGTCCTAAAACATAAGGGATCACGGTTTCAGTACGAATAATACGGCTGCCTAAGCTCATCGCTTGGCAGCCGTTTTTTACAAGCAGATCAATTTCATAGGGAATAAATCCGCCTTCCGGCCCGATCACAATCGTACAGGAATGTTGAATCGCAAAAGGCATTTTGGCATCGCTATAGGGATGTGCCACATAGGCAGGACAATTAGCTGAAATCAGGCTAGGTAAAATGTCTTCCACAAAAGGCTTAAAGCGTTTATAAATTTCAACTTTCGGTGCAATCGTATCGCCTGCCTGCTCTAACCCCAAAGTCACATATTGATCCAACTGTTGTAAAAATGGGGTTTGCCAATAACTTTTATCGACCCGATAGCTGTGCAGCAAAATGATTTTTTCAACCCCTAAAGTCACCGCGTCCATGACCAAACGACGCAGAACTTTAGGGCGTGGCATCGCGACAATTAAAGTCACGGGCAGTTTGGCTGGTACAGGTTCTTCATATAAGGGTTTTAAGCGCACAGCTGTTTCAGAAACATCAACCACTTGCGTAAGATGACGCTTTCCGTTTTGTATTCCTACTTTTAACGTATCACCGACTTTCAGCTCTAAATGACGATGCAAATGTTCAAGCTGACGCTTAGCACTAATAGACCAAACTTCAAATTCAGTTTGGCGCGGGTCTAACAGAACGATATTCATAATTTGAAAAAACTACTTTAAACTGTACGAACTCGTGATATTCAGCAGCTTAATCACTCATAGCCACAAATAACAATATAAATTTAAAGCCCCTGTGTAGGCATGACCCTACTTTTGAAAGAGCAAAAGTAGGCAAAACTCTTTGTTAGGCTGATAGTACATCCCTATACCACAGCCTAACGGTGGCATCCCTGCCACCTCACCGTTCCTATTTATTGTGAATAGTCTATAAATAAGCATCAATCACTTGAATATGCTTGGCTAGAGAACCAGTATTCAGTCGCATAATCTTTTGTGCCGCTTGATTCAGTGTATTGGCCTGCTCAGTATCCTCTAACAGTGTCATCAACACCGCAGCAGCTGGTTCAGCATCCTCAACAACTTTCACTGCATCGGCCTGTACAAATTCATCGACAATGGTTTGGAAATTAAAATAGTTTTTGCCCAAAACCGTCGGCACATTTAACGCAATCGGCTCTAAAATATTATGCCCGCCACCCGGTTCATTCAGCGAGCCGCCGACATAACACGCCTGACTCAAGGCGTACCATAACCACATCTCTCCCATACTATCGGCTAAATACACCTGTGTGTCGAGTTGAATCACTTCGGCCAAACTACGACGCTGCATATTGAGTTGCAGTTTTTGTACCTGCACAGCCACTTCATCAAAACGCTCTGGATGACGCGGGATAACAATACATAACAGTTCAGGATGTTCTGCAAAATAAGGTTTCAGTGCAGTCAATAATTGCTGTTCTTCTGGTGCATGGGTACTGGCAAGGGTAATAATTTTGCGATGTGCCAATTGCCATGTCTGTTGCAACTGCACGGCTTGCTCTACAAAATCTTCTGGGGCACGAATATCAAATTTAATATTACCCACCACTCTTGTACGCTCGCTAGGCATCCCCAATGCAATAAAACGCTGCTGTGTGGCAAGGTCTTGCGCCAAAAGTTGCTGTAAATTTTGCAGCATGCCACGTGTCAATCCTTTAACTTTGGCATAGCCTTTGGCGGATTTTTCCGAAAGCCGTGCATTAATTAACAAACACGGGACTTGAAAATGCTGCGCCTGATCAATCAAATTTGGCCACAATTCTGTTTCAACCAAAGCCAACAGCTTAGGCTGATACAATGAAAAAAACTGACGAACTAAAGGCTTTTGATCTGCAGGTAAATATACTGCTTGGAACAGGTCTAAATAAGGTGCTTTTAAAAATAGGGATTTGGCCCGTGCCTGTCCCGTTTTGGTGGTATTGGTCACCAAGACTGGATGACCGGCTTTTAAATAATGTTCGATGAGAGGCTGCGCTGCATTGGTTTCACCCACCGACACCACATGGAACCAAATCGCTTGGCGATTTTTAACCGGTTGAAAGGGCCCGAAACGTTCGAGACATTCTTGTTGAAATTGTTCTGTACTCTCTGCACGTTTTTTTATTTTAGACTTATACAGCGGTTTGATCAGCGCAAGTGCTGCGTTATACCAAAAAGGAGTAGCCAAATACGTGCTCCAAAAATCAATGCAAAAATAAAACAGCGCAACTCATTTTATCCCATGAATTACGCTGTTATCTTGTCGCGAATTGAACGGAAAAGCAATTTAAACCGCAGCAGTTTCCATTTCAGCTAAAGTCGGATAGTCCACATAGCCTTCAGCGACACCCGTTCCAATCATATTTTCCAGTTTCAGTTCATTCAGTGGTGCATCTTGCATTAAACGCTCATACAAGTCTGGATTGGCAATATACGCCCTACCAAAAGCCACTGCATCAGCCTTGCCTGATGCCAACAGCTCAATCGCATCTTCACGACTTAGTTGCATATTCGCAATATAAGGCACTCCACCTGAACGCTCTTTCATATATTCAGAAATACTGTCTTCAGCCAGATATTCACGGGTAAAGAAGAAGGCAATCTTGCGCTTACCCAGCTGCTCCATGGCATAGCCAAATGTTTCACGTGGATCATTGTCGCCCATGTCATGGTCATCACAACGCGGCGCTAAATGCACACCTACACGATCTGCGCCCCATACTTCAATCAGTGCATCAGTTGCTTCTAGCAGGAAACGTGTACGATTTTCCACTGAACCGCCGTATTCATCTTCACGCTGATTGGTTTTGCTTTGCAAGAACTGGTCAATCAGATAACCATTGGCAGCATGTAATTCCACACCATCAAAACCGGCTTCTTTAGCACGAATCGCGGCTTGCTTATATTGCTCGGTAATCGCGTGAATTTCAGAAACCTCCAAAGGACGTGGCAATACATAAGGACGTTTTGGACGTAGTAAGCTGACATGACCCGCCTGTTGTACTGCACTTGCAGAGACTGGTGTTTCACCATTTAACAGATCCGGATGCGATACACGACCAACATGCCAAAGCTGGGCAATAATCAGACCGCCCTTCTCATGAACCGCTTGAGTGACCTTTTTCCAGCCTTCGACCTGAGCATCGGTAAACAATCCTGGAGTATTCAAATAGCCATTGGCTTCTTCAGAAATCACTGTAGCTTCAGAAATGATCAGGCCAGCACTTGCACGTTGCGCATAGTACTCAACCATCATTGGGGTTGGAACGCGATCAGCAGTTGCGCGGTTACGGGTCAGCGGCGCCATGATGACACGGTTTTTAAGCTCTAACGCACCGAGCGTTAAAGGAGAATTTAATTCAGCCATCGTTACTCCCACCTGTTAAAGGTGTTGTTGTAGGTGTTCGATAAATTGCTGAATCAACGCTTCATTGCGAGAAAAATAAGACCATTGTCCATATTTTTCCACTTGAATTAAACCGGCCTGCTGTAAAACGGACAAATGGTTCGACATCGTCGATTGCGATACATTTCCCAACCGTTCGATATGACCTGCACATACGCCGCGTCTAAAGTCACCACATTCGTCACTCGATAAAAATTGTTCCGGTTTTTTTAACCATTCCAAAATTTGGCGACGCGTTGGATTAGCCAAGGCTTTAAAAATTAAATCTATATCCATACTCAAGACACGTTTAATGGGCAACAAAGCGTTGTCAGCTTGTTTTACTTAATATATCGCATTTTTTCGATTTTAATATCGATTTTTTTAGATATATTGTAAAATAACTGATAACCCTTTGCTTTCATTCATCATTTAAATTACAAACCTTGTTTTAAGCTTGCTTCAATAAACTTATCAAGGTCACCATCTAGTACTGCACCTGTGTTGGAGTTTTCAACACCCGTACGTAAGTCTTTAATACGCGAGTCATCCAATACATAAGAACGAATCTGACTGCCCCAACCAATATCCGACTTCGAGTCTTCAAGTGCTTGAGCCGCTTCGTTACGTTTGCTCATTTCCAACTCATACAACTTCGCACGTAACTGTTTCCACGCATGGTCACGGTTGGCATGTTGTGAACGTTGGTTCTGACACGCCACCACAATGCCTGTTGGCGCGTGGGTTAAACGTACCGCAGAGTCTGTTTTGTTAATGTGCTGACCACCTGCCCCCGAAGCACGGTAAGTATCGGTACGCACGTCAGATGGGTTGATATCAATTTCAATGTTGTCATCGACTTCTGGCGAGACAAACACAGCAGAGAATGAGGTATGACGGCGGTTACCCGAGTCAAATGGCGATTTACGTACTAAGCGATGCACGCCCGATTCGGTCCGCAACCAACCATAGGCATATTCACCTTCAACACGAATCGTTGCAGACTTAATCCCAGCCACATCGCCGTCTGACTCTTCCATCAATTCAGCTTTAAAACCATGACGTTCAATCCAACGCATATACATACGCAGTAGCATTGAAGCCCAGTCTTGTGCTTCTGTCCCACCTGAACCGGCTTGAATTTCCACATAACATGGATTTGGGTCCATTGGGTTACTGAACATACGGCGGAATTCAAGCTTCGCCAACTCTTCTTCTGCAGAGGTCAATTCAGCCTGCACATCAGCCAACAGACTCTCATCATCAGCTTCGACTGCCAAATCAAGCATCGCTTGCGCATCTTCAAGCTGCGTTGCCAAACCATCTAACACATTTAAGACGTTTTCAAGTTCGCCTTTTTCTTTTGCCATGGCTTGTGCACGGCTTTGATCATTCCAAATCGCTGGGTCTTCTAATTCACGGAGAACCTCTTCTAAACGCTCTTTTTTCAGATCGTAGTCAAAGATACCCCCGTAATGTGAGACCACGGTCGTTTAAGTCTTTTAATTGGTTTAGATACGGATTAATTTCCACGTGAATTACTCTCAATCAATATAAAGCGAAAAATAGCCGCTGATTATATCACAGTCGACGGCTAGGATTATTCATCTCAAATTCGACAAAAACACATCCTTCTTTCTAGAGTTTAAAACTGTTTAGCCTCCAAAAAAGCATTCTCTTGAACCGCAATCAAGCTGCATATAAATACGAACCATCCCATAAAATACATACCTGAGAAGTGTTCTAAACATAGATACGGACTAAACATTTTGAGTTAAAATTGATTGAAATAACATCAATAATTAGGAAATCCACAGAATCTACACAATTTTAATAAAACAAAACATTTAATTATTTCATTTTTATTTCAATAACTTAAATAAAAAATATTACACAAGTTTACGCTTGCAACAAAGCGGTAACTTTCCTTTGGTTGACGCTTTTTTATTTTGCCCTAGACTGAACTTGTAACAAAAAATTAATGAAATACAGTTCCACTTACGAGGGGTACATACCATGAAAAAATTAGCAATTGCATCAGCATTACTTTCAGCTCTAGCGATCACAGGTACTGCGCATGCATACCAAGCAGAGGTGGGTGCTTCAGCTGGCCTAATTGATCCAGACAACGGTAGTTCAAGCGGCTCTTTTGGCGTAGATGGCACATACTATTTCAACCCAGTTCAAACACGTAATGCGCCACTTGCAGAAGCAGCATTCTTAGACCGTGCAAGTAACGTTAACGCAAAATACCAATACGACGAAGTCGGTGATGATGAACGTCATCGTTATGGCATTGGCGCTGAAGTATTCATTCCGAACTCAGACTTTTACCTAGGTGGTAAAGTGGGCCGTGATGATTACTCTTTTGACAATGGCGGTGACTTTGATACCACTGTTTATAGCGCTGAAGTCGGTTATTTACCTGCACCAGGTTTATTAATTGCTGCAGGTTTAAAAGGTTATGACAACGACTATAACGACGGTGTCGATCCAACTTTACGTGCTAAATATGTGACTACACTGAGCAATGGTAAAGACATTAACTTAGAAGCAGGCGCAGCTTTTGGTGATCTTGATGAATACAATCTTAAAGGCGATTACTTCATCGATAAAACTTTAAGCTTAGGTGCTGACTATTACAGCAATGACTTAAGTGATACTAGCGAATTTGGTATCAATGCCCGTAAATTCTTTACCCCACAAGTCAGCCTTGAAGGCCGTGTTGGCTTTGGTGAAGTTGGCAACAACGACTACAACAAATTCGGTGTAGCTGCGAAATACCGTTTCTAAGACCAATTAAAAACCTTGAATACTCAAAGCCCATTTTCGAATGGGCTTTTTGCACTCTCATAAAGCATTGTTATAAATAAAGATTGACTCCCTGCTACTTTTTCGTACACTTCGTTACAACTGTCATAGAACAGTCATATTTTTATAACAAAGAGAGAACCTCTAAAATGCTTAAACAACTTGCACTTACTACCGCACTTATTGCGAGCTTCGGGACTGCACATGCTTACCAAGCAGAAATCAATGCAAACTACGAAAATACAAGCTTTGATGGTGACAGTGAAGACCTTGATACTTTTGGCATCAGTGGCAAGTACTACTTAAATGGAGTGAACACTAAAAATTCGCCACTTGCAGAGGCTGCTTTTTTAAGCAAAGCAAGCAACATTGGTCTTGGTTATGCGAACTCAAGTATTGATGAAGACGGCGCCGATTTAGAAATTGACACAGTCGGTTTAAATGGTGAATTTTTTATCCCAAACTCTCAATTTTATGTTTCTGGTAGCCTCAACCGCTCTGAAGTAACGGTTGAAAGTGAATTTGGTAAAGCATCAGATGATAATGTGGGTTATGCATTAGAAGCAGGTTACCTGCCTGTCGATGGGCTACTCATTGCGGCTGGTGTAGCCAAAGAAAATCTTGATCCAATGTATGTTTCAAAAAATGGCTTCATTGATACATTCTCAAATATCTCCGCAGTAGCAGACGATACAGCTGTGACCTTACGCGCTAAATATGTGACTCAAATTGGTAACTATTTTACCAATTTTGAAGGTGCAACATACTTTGGCGATGAAACTGCTTACCGCTTAGGTACCGATTTATATATCGATCCAACCTTAAGTGTTGGTGTTTCATTTATGGATACAACATTCGATGACTTTGACACTGTTTGGGCTGTTCGCGCGCAAAAATTCTTTACGCCTGCTATTGCTGTTGGCTTGAACTACACAACAACGGAAGATGCTGATTCATACGGTATCAATGGTACATTCCGCTTCTAATTGCAACTAAATGTACTAAAAAAACCGCTCTATAGAGCGGTTTTTTTAGTATTGTTCTAAGTGCAAAATGCGAAGTTGTACGCTTACATTGCCACGAAATTCATTTTTATCCAGCTCATAGACCAAACGAATTTGATGGTTCATCTCATTGAACTGGTATTTGTCCGCCGCATTAAAAGCAATGGCATCTACAACCTGTCCATTGTCTAAAGCAATACGTAATTTTAAATGCACTTCTTTCAACCAGCGGAAATCTAAAATTTGAAAGTTTCCTTCAAAAATAGGTGCTGGAAACTTTTGCCCCCATGGACTAATCTGCTGTAGAAGATCGACCGTTTCAACCTGAATATTTTCTGCTGCTAACTCACCATCGGTCCATAAAGTCGCCGTAAATAAACCTTCATCCTGAGCTGCCATCAGTGCTTCAAAGGCCTGCTTAAACTCTTCAAAATGAACTTTTTGAATGGTTAAACCCGCTGCCGCAGCATGCCCACCAAAGTGGCTGACCAAATGTGGATATTGCTCAGCAACGCACTCAATGGCATCGCGAATATGGATTCCTTCAATCGAGCGGGCAGAACCTTTGATATGTATCCCATCTTCATCTGCAGCAAACACAATACTCGGACGATGAAACTGTTCTTTTAAACGCCCCGCAACAATGCCAATCACCCCTTGATGCCAATGCGGCTCGAACATAATTAAAGCCGCAGGTAAGACCGTATCATCCAGTTGAATTTGATCCAAGGCTATTAAGGCCTCTTGTTTCATCGTCGCTTCAACCTGACGACGTTCCACATTCAACTGATTCAGTTGTTCTGCCAATGGATAGGCAGAAGCAAAGTCCTGTGCCAATAAACATTCAATCCCGATATCCATGGTTTCCATACGACCTGCCGCATTAATACGTGGCCCCAGTACAAACCCCAAATCTTGCGCTTTTAAACTTGCAGCTTCTCGACCTGCAATCTCCAGTAGAGCGCTGATGCCCGGACGACATAAATGCTGTTGAATGCGCTTCAGGCCAACATCGACCAAGATGCGATTGTTATAGTCAAGACTCGCAACATCGGCATAGGTGCCTAAGGCCACCAAATCCAAATACTGACTCATGATTGCCGAAGACTTATTCAGTTTTTTACGATAGGTTGATAAGTTAGCTAAAACATAAAAGGCCACGCCCACCCCAGCTAAGGCTTTACTTGGAAAATCACACCCCAACTGGTTCGGATTCACTACCGCTTGGGCACTGGGAGTCGGTTTGGTGGTCAAGTGGTGATCAGTAATAATCACCTGCATACCATGATCTTGCGCTTGTTTCACGCCGTCATGACTGGAAATACCATTATCAACTGTAATCAATAAATCAGGTGTAAAGCTGGTAAATGCTAAATCCGCAATCGCAGGCGTTAAGCCATAACCATATTTAAAGCGATCTGGAACCAGATACTCTACCTGCGCCCCCATTTCTCGCAAAGCCAAAATCATTAAAGCGGTGCTGGTTGCACCATCTGCATCATAATCACCCACAATGACAATTTTGTGTTCCTGATCAATTGCAGTATCCATCAACCGAATTGCTTCATTTAAGCCTTTCATGCTAGGGGCCAGTAAATGCTTGAGCTTTAACTCCAGCTCCTGCGTTGACGCCACCCCACGGCGGGCTAAAATTTCTGCAATAAACGCAGGAACGTCCTGAAATAATTCAGGACAGGTCATAAAGGGTCTTTGCTTAATTTGAATGGCTGACATTTATGGCATCAAACGTTTCAGCATCCAGACATCTTGCTGTTTTTCATAACTTAAACGGTCATGTAAACGGTTCGGACGCCCTTGCCAAAACTCATAATAGTCAGGCTCAAGGCGGTAACCACCCCAAAAGACAGGTTTATTCAGTTCTGATTTACCTTCAACTTGGCTTTGCAATTGCTCAAAACGTTGTTGCAAGACTTCACGGCTTTCAATCACACCACTTTGTGGTGTACTGATATGTGCTGCAATTTGACTATCTCGTGGACGCTTATGATAGTAGTCCGTCGATTCTGCTTCAGAAATTTTGACCACTTTACCACCAATGCGAATCTGACGTTCCTGCTCTTGCCAATAAAACAGTAACTCTGCATATGGGTTTTCTGCCAGATCCTTGCCTTTTTGACTGTCATAATTGGTATAAAAATCATACCCTGCTTCAGTTGCACCGCGCAGCAATACCGTTCGTACATGCGGCCGACCCTGCACACTTGCTGTCGCCAATGACATAGCATAAGGTTCGTGCAGTTGTGCTTCTAAAGCATGATTAAACCAAATCAAGAACTGAGCATGTGGATGGGTTTCTACTCGATCTTCATGCAGCTCGCCTTTTTGATAACTTAAACGAAGCTCACTGAGATCTTTAATTAAATCACTCATTTTTCACTCCTTATTAAGCTGCATTCGCACGTACAGCATCAGCCAATGTATGGGCTAAAGTGCTGACTTCATCGAGGTCATCCCCTTCCACCATGACACGAATCACAGGCTCAGTACCTGATTTACGAATCAACAAACGACCACGACCTTTGAGTTGTTGCTCGGCTTTATCAAATTCAGCCACCAAAGCAGGCACCGCATAAGGGTCAAACATCGCCTCTAAACGTACATTCACCAGCACATTCGGTAGAAGCTTAAAGTCAGCAACCAATTCATGCAGCGCTTTCTTCTGCTCGACCATCACGGTAAGGACTTGTAGAGCCGCAATAATGGCATCACCAGTGGTACTTTTATCCAAGGTTAAGATATGCCCTGATGGCTCACCGCCAATCACCCAGCCTTTTTCTTCTAGACCTTGTAATACATAGCGATCACCCACTTTGGCACGTAATAACCCTACACCGGCTTTTTCCAAAGCCAGCTCTAAAGCCATATTTGACATTAAGGTACCCACTATTCCAGCAGGTTTTTTAGCGCTCTGTGTCGCCAAGATATATAAAATATGGTCGCCATCAATTAGCTTGCCATCTTTATCCACCAAAATAACACGGTCTGCATCCCCATCAAAAGCGATGCCCAAATCTGCACCACTTTCAACTACAGCTTGTTGCAAACTTTCAGGGTGTGTTGAACCACATTGCTCATTGATATTTACACCGTTAGGCTCATTATGAATGGCAATGACCTTGGCGCCGAGCTCACGAAAGACCGATGGACCCACGTTATATGCAGCACCATTGGCACAATCCACCACAATGGTTAAATCATTCAAGTCTAAATGGTATGGAAATGTGGATTTACAAAACTCGATGTAACGCCCATTGGCATCTTTTACGCGGACACTTTTACCCAAGTTTGCCGTGTCTTCAATCACTAATTCTTTTTCAAGTTCTTGATTAATTTCTTCTTGAATAGCATCTGGTAGTTTCTTACCTTCACTGGAAAAGAACTTGATCCCATTATCAAAATAAGGATTATGTGATGCTGAAATCACAATGCCCAAACTTGCATGTAAAGCACGGGTCAAATGAGCAATCGCTGGGGTTGGCAATGGGCCTAGTAAATGTACATACACCCCTGCTGCGTTTAAACCCGCTTGTAATGCTGACTCTAAAATATAACCCGATAAACGTGTGTCTTTACCGAGTACCACCAATGGTTTTGATTTTTTACTGTGGCGTTTTAAAACTTTCCCTGCGGCAAAGCCTAACTTAAGGGCAAATTCAGGGGTAATAGGGAGGACGCCAAACTTACCGCGAATACCATCGGTACCAAAATAACTCATATTTTACTCACTTCTTAATGGTGATCTAAATCATCACTTTTTACTGACATCACTTTACACCAAAACGAAAAAGCCGTCATAAAAATGACGGCTTTTACTTTGAACAATTGGTATAGCTGAATTAGCCCACGCGATAGTTCGGCGCTTCTTTGGTAATCGTTACGTCATGAACATGTGACTCAGACATACCTGCCGAAGTAATTTTCACAAACTTCGCATTTTGACGAAGATCTTCAATCACAGATGAACCCGTATAACCCATAGAAGAACGTAAACCGCCCATCATTTGGTGCACAATGTTGCCCATTGGTCCTTTGTATGGCACACGACCTTCGATCCCTTCAGGAACAAGTTTCTCAGCACCTGCTTTAGAGTCTTGGAAATAACGATCCGCAGAACCTGTTGCGCCTGCCATCGCGCCCAATGAACCCATACCACGATACGCTTTATAGTAACGACCTTGGAAGAATTCCACTTCACCTGGCGCTTCTTCAGTCCCGGCAAGGAGTGAACCGACCATAATCGTACTCGCACCCGCGCCAATCGCTTTCGCCATGTCACCAGAGAAACGAATACCACCATCGGCGATCAATGGAATTTGATCTTTCAGTGCATTAGCCACACTGTCAATCGCAGAAATCTGCGGCATACCAATACCCGCCACAATACGAGTGGTACAAATTGAACCTGGGCCGATACCGACTTTGACCGCATCTGCGCCTGCATCAAGGAGTGCCAATGCAGCATCACCTGTTGCAATATTACCGCCAATCACTTGGACTTGTGGGTAATTCGCTTTCACCCAACGTACACGCTCGATCACACCCGCAGAGTGACCATGCGCCGTATCTACGACAATCGCATCTACACCCGCTTCAACCAAAGCTTCTACACGGCTTGGTGTTTCTACACCTGTACCGACGGCAGCACCCACGCGTAAGCGACCAAGGTCATCTTTACAGCTACTTGGATAACTTTCCGCTTTACGGAAGTCAGTGACTGTAATTAAACCTTTGAGTTCGTTGTGTTCACCAACAACCAAAACTTTTTCAATGCGGTGCTTTTGCAGTAAAGCTTGAATATTTTCTTTCGACTCACCTTCACGAACCGTCACGAGACGATCTTGACCGGTCATAATGTTGCTTACAGGTTGCTCAAGGTTCGTTTCAAAGCGTGTATCGCGACCTGTGACAATACCGACCACTTTGCCATCTTTCACAACAGGTACACCGCTGATGTTGTTGGCTTGAGTAATCGAGATCAATTCGCGCACTGTAGTTTCAGGTGTCACAGTGATTGGATCTTTCACCATTCCTGCTTCAAATTTTTTCACACGACGGACTTCTGCAGCTTGTGCAGCAATATCCATGTTCTTGTGCAAAATACCAATACCACCGTTTTGCGCCATCGCAATCGCCATACGTGATTCAGTCACCGTATCCATTGCTGCTGAAACAAGGGGGATATTTAAATTAATGCCGCGCGTGAATCGTGTCTTTAATGAGACATCTTTTGGGAGAACAGTAGAATAGGCAGGGAGTAATAGGACATCATCAAAAGTTAACGCGTCTTGAACGATGGTCAACATGGCAGTCTCACTGGTAATTTCCGTGCGCTATTATAAACAAATATGAACTTAAATTTCATTTCAATTGAAAATTTATTTTTTTTATCTTAGAAAATAAAGTGATAAAACCCATATTTTATTTGATACCTTTATTTTTTATTTCTTGTTTTAAGATGAATTTGATTTACTTTCAAAAACTAAAAAGCAGAGCCTTGACTCTGCTTTTACCGATTAACACACT
>OERM01000074.1_pt1 | contig 37917 bp, 36 predicted proteins | sample 1540021 | NCBI WGS metagenome assembly OERM01 (sample SAMEA3891245, study PRJEB23780) | metagenome | biome: terrestrial biome; feature: animal house; material: water of meat washing | place: Italy | collected 2015-05-12 | reverse complement strand
TTTGTCGTAATAATAATGGTCATGGTCGTACATCTGACCCGTGCGGCTGGTCAGCAAGCCGCTGCGGTCATATCCAAAACACAACGTATCCGCCTACCTCCGTAGGGGTGAGCGTGACCTCCGCTATCTGGTCAAGACAACTCAAAAGTATGTAATAACATTTCCCTACTAATAGAAATCATAATGGAGATAATTCATCTTCATTCCAAACTAAATCATGCAAATTCCCCCAATATAAATTCACTTTATCAGAAATATCCGTTAAAACCTGAACTTCATGCGAGAAAACTTTTCTCTCATCATATACCTTATCTTTGCCATAAGAAATCACATCTACATTTTCCAACACCATGTCTAATGATTGCTGAAAAAAATCAATCTCTTTCGTTATGTAAAACTCGAACAAATAATACAGAGACAATAAAGCATTTTGAACATAAGAGCATTCTTTTTCTGAATAATCATCTGCATCAGGTATTATAGAATATATCTCATTTGTATCAATAATAATAGACTTACCTTCAACTATAATATCAATCCCATACTGTATATAATCACAAAAAAAATCATGTAGTTTAGTGTGATAAATCTTATCAAATAACAAAACAAGATTCTTTTGTCTGTTAATATAGATTAACCCAAGCATTAACTTTTTTTCTGGAGAGAAATCAACCACCTTTTTTAAGAAATCTTCCCCATATTCATTTAATATACTAACCATTAGCAATCTCCTGACCCCATACGATTTCTACTTTTTTTACCAGACATTGAGGTGTCTGTTGTCACTCCTTTGCTTTTCATCATATTTTCACAATCAATGCAAACCGGCCTGGAAGCATCTATATGTTCAATATTAGATACATTATTCATTATGGTTTCCTCTGCATGACCAACACCGTTCACAACATTAACACCATTATTTTCTGCCCAAACACGTTGAGATCTTGGCACTGTATCATTATTTGATGCTATATGATAATTCCCATCAGAATCGACGCCTATTGCTGTTGTTTTTCTTGATTGAGAACCCACATCCAACTGGCTATGGGCATCATTAACCATATCTTGAGTTTTACTTAAACCAAGAGGATCAAACCAACTTAAAGGATTAGGTGCATACCTGTAAAGATTCAGCCCGCCACGGATCGAAATCGGATCCTGGCTGACGAACCTCCCGCACTCCGGCGCATAATATCTGAACAGATTATAGTGCAGCCCCGTCTCTTCATCATAATACTGCCCCGGCAGTCGCAGCGGCTGTTCAAAGTACGCCCCGCTGTTGCTGATGTCGCCCCGGTTTTCGCCAAATCCCGCCTGGTAGCCTGCCCACACCAGCGTCCCGTCCGCCGCGGTCACCTCCTGCACCGTGCCCGTCAGGTCCGTGTGGTAATACCAGATTTTTTGACTCTCTCCGCGCCCCGTGATGGCCGCCACTGGCGTGTACGGCTGTTCCGCGTCGTACAGGTATGTCCGCTTTCCCTGCCACGTTGTCTCCTGCAACAGCCGGAACCCTTCCCACACAAACGTCGTCCGGCTTCGTTCTCCCCGGTCCGTATGGCGGCCATATGTCGCCTTGCTGATACGCCTGCCCAGCGCATCATACTGATACCGCGTCTCGCTGTTGCTGCTGATGACCCGCGTTAACTGGCCCTGCGCGTTCCACTCCAGTTGCTGGTCTCTGCGCTCTGTCACTTCGCCCCATTCGTTATAGCGGTAACGGTCACGCCCGTAGCCCGGCAGGCGGTTATCCGGCACCGCTCCCTGATATTCATCCGTCAGCAGGTTGCCCGCTTTGTCGTAATAATAATGGTCATGGTCGTACATCTGACCCGTGCGGCTGGTCAGCCAGCCGCTGCGGTCATAGCTGAACACCAGGCAACCGCGCAGTTTGTCATTGATGCCGCCGACTTCACCGTCTGCGTTCCAGATATAATCCCGCGCCGTCACGCTGTCGTTCTGCACCGGGGGATGGCTCTGTTGCCGGGAATGGCTGTCGTTTATCAGGCTGCGCTGCCAGCTTAACCGGTTATCGGCGTTGTAGCCGCTGAAGGTCGTCAGCGCTCCCTGCGTGCGTATCACCTGACGGTGCAGACTGTCACGCTCATATTCACTGACCGTGATACCGTCCAGTGCCGTCTGGAGCAGATGCCCGCTGCCGTAGTAAAGATGGCTGAGGTGCTGCCCGTCCGGTAAGGTGATATCGGTGGAGTTACCCAGCGCGTCACGCCGGTATCTGATGCTGCCATGCATGCTGTACTCCGCCGTCAGCCACCCGCTGCGGTCATACGCAAAACGCACCCTGTCCGCCTGCATGTGGTGCAGCCGTTCCCCTTCTTTCGTCGGGGTGAGCGTCACTTCCGTTATCTGGTCAAGACGGTTGTAGCTGAAGGTCCGTGTACTGTGCTGCGTGTCACTGCGCAGCAGGCGGCCCAGCGCATCACGCTCCTGCCGCTCATTACGCACCCCGCCTTCTGTACCCTGCGTCTGGATGATGACCGGGAACCCGCCCGCATTCAGCACAAACATCCGTATCAGACCGTCCGGGCGCTGTTCTCCCGTCAGCCGTCCGTCCGCATCGTGACTGAACCGGTAAAGCGCTCCGTTGCCGTTGCTCAGACTGGCAATCCATCCCTCCGCGGTATAATGCCAACGCGTCTCCCGTTTCTCTTCATCTACGTGGAGCGCCAGCAGCCCGCGCGGCGTATACTGCCAGGACTGCACACTACCCGTGATGCGACGGTGGCTGCTCAGTAACCCCAGCGCGTTCCAGGTGTAACGGTCCTGCTGTTTACCGGGATGATTTACCGTCTCCGGCAGCCCCAGACGGTTATAGCGGATACGTACCGTTTTCCCTTCCGCGTCCGTCACCGCCGTCAGGTTGCCGCCCTCATCGTATTCATAGTCCGTGGCGCGCCCTGAACAGTCGGTGTAACGCCTCAGCTGGCCGCGCGCATCGTGCACCAGCGCAGCCTCGCCGCCCCGCGCATCCGTGCGGCTGACCGCCAGCCCCTGTTCATCATACCCGTAGCGCGTGACGCGCCCTTCCGGGTCCGTCTCCCGTATCACCTGGCCGTGTTCGTTGTAATCCGCCTTCCATACGTGGTCGTCATCCAGCGCCCGGCGCGTGATTTCATCAAAACTGCCGTTCCACTGTGTATGTGTCACCCGCCCTGCCGCGTCCGTCTCTTTCACCACCCGGCTCAGGGTGTCGTATTCCAGCGTTACCCTGCGTTCGCCGGGGAGTTCCACCGCTACCGGAAAATGGTTTTCGTTGTAGGTGAAGCGGTACAGTCCGCCGCCCGGCGTCCGGTGAGCAGTCACATACGTGTCTTCATCAAACCACCAATGCCACTTATGCTCCGGCCTGCCGGTTACCACCGTCTGCCCGCCCGCAAAATCGTACTGAAAGCGGTAATGCTCGCCGTCGCTGGTCGTGTGTTCCACCACGCGGGGGAAACCTTCAATCTCTTCCCAGCGGTAGGTACAGGTAAAGCCCGTCGCGTTGCGGTGCTCTGTCATCAGGCCATTTTCCCAGGCAAACTGGCGTACCGTCATACCTGCCCCGTTCACCACGCTGGTCAGTTGCCCGTTATCGTCGTAACGATATTCCACCAGGTTGCCGGGACGCCCGCCCTTCACAAGTTCAATATGCGACAGGCGTTCCCCCGCTGGCGTCATCGTGCGGTGCAATAACAGATGGTGTCCGCTGCTGGAGGCTACCCGCACCAGCCTGCCGTTCTCACGCCCGAAAGCAATTCGCTGCCGGTACGGTGTTTCCATAAAAAGTAACGGTGCGACGCCGTGGTCATCAAACTCATCAAACACGTAGTAGCTGCGGTCGGTGTAATGCAGCACATAGCGCCCGTCATGCAGGCGGCTCAGATAAAATTGCTCTTCCGGATCGAATATCTGGTGGCCCGGCGTCAGCATTGCTTTCGGATAACTCAGTTCCCGTCCCTGTACACCGATGAAGGTGATAAATGTTTCATCCTCACGCAGGTTTATCTCCCAGTTCAGCCGCCATCCTCTGCCCAGTAATCCTTCAGTTTCCAGGTGGCTGGCATAGAAGCGTGAACAGGTGACGGGCAGCCGTCCCGGCAGGGTGAAATCCGTCTCCGGCAGCAGGATTTTTTGCCCGGTGGTGACATCCACTGGGTTGCTGAACAACCCCATAGCGACCTCGGAAACGGCCATCCCGGTTATTTCGCCACCAATAAATTTGGCCGCACATTTGGTGCCGAATTTTGTCCCCAGCTTTGCCGCCTGGCGTGCGGCTCCGGCAAGTCCGCCAACCATTCCGGCAACCACAAACAGCACATCCACCACCTGACGCAGCCAGTCAGGGATTTCCGGGCTGATTTCCAGTACCGTCTGCGTACCGCCGCCGAGAAAGACATTGGGAGAACCGTCCTCAATCACTGCATCACATTCGGTGTGGTCATCCTTACGGGCGGCGGGCTGGCTGTTGATGTAGATATTGCAGGAACCCTGGGCGATACGGATTTCCGGAGAGTGGTCTTCGCATATCACCGTACTCAGTACGGCGCGGGCAGCAGGTCGGCTGTTGGTGCTGACATTGGGAGAGCCGGTCAGAATTTTTCCCGCGGTGGAGTGTATCGAGCGCCCGATGGCTTCCCCCAGTTGAAGGACTCCGGACGCTATCTGGTCAGCAAGAAAACCCAGCACCAGACCGGCAAAAAAACCACAGGTAAAAAAGGCAAAGGCGGCAACGGCAATAATGGCAATGCCAATGATAGCCCCAATCAAAAACCCGGCGAGAGCGCTGGTGTGGTAGATAGGGTCATCCACCCGTGCGGCTTCATACATGACAACACCTCCATGTTGTTTTAACTTTTAGCAGGCTGAAAACTGGTCAACCAGGCAGTCCATAGCTGGTCGGAGTGCTCATCAAAAGGGCGCTGAGTGGTCAGCGTCAACACCAGTACCTTTGCTGGCCCGGTGATAAACCCGGCCTGACGCTGGTACACTTCTGTTTTTCCAGAACGGTGGGTGGCGAGAATCTGCTCACCTGTGATGGCATCTTCGCCAATTCCTGCCAGTGCCGTTCCCCGCGAAAGTACCCGGTGCTGGCTCAGGTTTTTTTTCATCAAGGCTATCTGGCGGTCAATATAGGTGGTCAGATTTTCATCTGCCCTGAGCGTATCGCGGGAAATATTCAGACTGGGAGTTGCCCTCTCATTGCCCGATGGGACGAAGATATTGACGGTGCGATCAAGAAAAGTTTCAGGCAGGGCAAAGCAGCCCTCCTGAATACGGTAAAGGCTGGTCATAGAAAAATTCCTTTTATATTTTTTTATTCAGAAACGTCCGGGGTAGGTAACGGGGCAATATCATCCGCAGTCATGGCTGTGCCGCCATCTGGATTCATATCAATGCCACTGCCAATGAGTTGCATAACATCGCTGGTGTGAAGTAAAAGTTGTTTTCCACAAAACTCAATCGAGCCATCCTTGTGTAATACAAGCGCTGCATTGCCGCAGCGAAGAGTTAATTGATCGCCAACATCCAGACGATAGGTCGTCCCGACATTGATGGTTTGAGCTAGTTTGACGGAAAGACCATCATTTTTTGTGATGGTGGCATTGCGATCTTCTCCCACGCTGATGGTTTCATTTTTGACAATGGTTTTTGTGCGATCGACCATGATCGTGTGGGTTTCATTGTTTTTTACCGTGGTATTCAGGTCTTTTTCCGCATGGAACTTCACCTCTTCCGCACCCGTTTTGTCATCGAAGCGCAGCATGTTTCCGTTAGTCGGCCCTCCCTGCAATGAGTGGCTGAATATCCCACTCTGCGACGCCATGCCCGGCAGCCCCCAGGGCGGCATGGTGTCCTGGTTATAGGTGCGCCCCACGATGATGGGTAAATCCGGGTCGCCGTTTTTGAAATCCACCAGCACTTCCTGACCAATACGCGGGATCTGGATCATGCCGAATCCTTTCCCTGCCCACGGGTAGCTCACTCGGATCCAGCAGGAGCTGTTTTCGTCATTCTTTCCGTAGCGATCCCAGCCAAACTGCACCTTCACCCGGCCATATTTATCCGTCCAGATTTCCTGCCCCGCCGGGCCGGTGACGATGGCGCTCTGCGGGCCTTTAGTGTGGGGTTTGCTCAGCGTTCGCTGCGGGCGGTAGACTTCGCAGGTGGGATGCAGTTCAAACGTGGTGACATAGGTAAAATGCTGATCCTGGCCGCTGTGCTGCGCGTTATCCCGTAAAAATAGCGTGGTCTGTACCAGCAGGTATTCCTGATTGATTTCTGCCGTTGGATGATTCATCAGCGTAAAAGTGTAACCCGTCATGAGGGTGCGGATATTCCCCGCCCCGCCAACCCGGCTGCCGGGGCTGCGCTGCGCTTCCATACGAATGCGCGTCAGCATCTCACCTTCGCCCGTAGTGAAGTAATCACCAGGCCATTCATAATGCTCGTATTCAGCATGACCGGTATCACGCGGACTAGCCACGGTACTTTTAAGCAGCGAACGAGGCTTCATAAAATCAAAATCGTCCATCACCCACTTTCCAGTACGTAGCCTCTCACTGGCCGTAATGGTGTGGATAAATTCCTTGTCCAGTTTCAGCCCTTCCTGGTGCCACTCCACCAGTGGCGAGTCAGGGCACGCTTTATGACCATTGATGGCATCCGCCAGCACCAGCATATGGCTGTTCTCGCTGTGCTCAAACCACCAGTAAATTCCCCACTCCTGCATCAGGCGCTGGATGAAATCAAAATCCGTTTCACCGTACTGCACCTGCCAGGTGCGGGGCGGATAATTTTCCACCAGCCGCTTTTCCACCGGAAAGGAATATTCATCCAGTACTTCATCGAGAATATCCACCACGGTTTTATTCTGGAATGCTTTGTAGTCGCTGGTATGGGTCAGCAGCTTCAGCCATGGCTCAATGCGTAATTCATACGTTACCGAACGGCCCTCATGGCCGACCACCCTCGCCGCCGTCACCAGCCCGCTGATATACCGTTTTCCGCCACCGTCCAGTTCAATGTTGACGCACAGGTCTTTGCCCACCATCGGCTTGAGCGGCAGGTTTGCGGCGGGGGAGACATATCCGAGGTTCAGGGTATCCGGGGTTTTAAGCTGTACTGTGTAGGAAAACAGGTTTCCAAGCCCTTCCGAACCATTCATGCCTGCAAACAAAAGCAGCTGCGGCGGCACCGCACTACCACTTACTGTGACGTTATGCGCCCCCGGACCACCGGCAGCAAGCGACGCCGCCGCATCCTGAACTGCACCAGCCATATCCGAGATCCCTGCTGCTGCAGCGGCAGCCTGCGCAGCAGCTACTGCGGCTTTAACCAGACCTGACGGTTCCGGCAACGCACCAAACAGGTCCGCCGCTGCCTGTTCTGCCATCTCCTCGGCGGCACCAGATACATCGGTTACGGCTGAACCTGTGCTCATACTGCCACTTTCGCCAGCTATTGGTGGTGTGGTGATGACGGGTCCACCGTTTCCAGCTGGTTTGTTACCCGTAGATACAAAACTCATGATATTTATTCCTTTAATATCGGATTAGAATTTAGCGCCCGGCTGCCAGAAAAAATAAGAAATAACCCGCCACTGTCCATCTTTATAATGAAAAAAACATGTCAGATTTAAATCCCCCCGCAAATGCCAAAACATTTCTTTGATGGGAATATTTCTGAATTCAGTATTCGTTGAGCGATAGGTGTTTTCAATTTCTATATAATACTCACCGACAAATTTATAACGAGGCTTTATAAATTCATACGCTGGCTGACCATAGTTATTTAATAGAACATTCTCTTCAACTCCATTATACACACCACTCGCATTCAGATAAGCATGCCCAGGAATATCAGACATGCTATTTTTCGCCCCACCCACTATCAAAAAAATTATCACAGCGTATATTAGTTTCATTTTTTTACGCTTTTCACAAAAAAATTAGAACCCGGAACCATTCTATTTAACCGCTCAATGACATTTCTCATATAACGAGAGCGCAGTTCCATACCAATATTCATTAACGCACTGGCGTCCCCGGAGAATGGTGTAGTTGCTTTATCTGCATCATCACTATAGTATTCATCAGCAAGATATCCAATAATATGCCCAAGCTCGTGAGACAGCCCTATTTGCTCATGGCAAACTTTTGATGAGCCAAGACATTTAGCTGCTGCAACTATATCTTTAGAGTCAAGTTCAACGTATCGACTATTCCAGACAATGGAACTCTGTCGAAAACTATTTGGATCATCATTATCAATTTTAAACACCACCACATCCCAATACCCATGACGATCAGTCTGAATTATTTCTATTGAGAAAGATAAATCCTTACCATTAAACTTACTGGCAAACTCAGACTTCCCAGAAACGGATAAAAAAATCTTATTATTCCATGTTTGATTAATGACAAAAATAACTTTCCCATGAAAGGCATTTTTCTCCAAATCTGTCCAGTCAGTTTTTGCATCCCATCTTTTTATCCAATTATATTTCCATCTCAGCAACAATGAGATTGCACCATTTTCACGGTCAATTCTTAAATCTCCCCAGGCATCATTGTCCCTGATATATCGTTTATCCAGCATTAAGTCGTCATAAGCATCGTATGCCTGCTGAATAGCTTCATCATGAGAGTCACCCATGTTCACCTCCTTATATTGCTATATATCCAATAAACCTGAAGATGCTTGCTTACCCACCAACGCAGACGGGACCAAGGGTAGCCTGAAGTCAACAGATAGCAGTCAACTTGAAGTTCATGGGGATATTTGTTTCCCCATCTACACGTTTATCGTCATATTTTTGTATAGCTATTCTCAGCATTCGTGGGTAGATTATTTTTTTCCAACCGCAGCGCATCCACATACCGCCCCTCGCTGTTCTGCTGCCACAACCAGCCCTGCCCCTGCTGCGCCTGCGTCAGCATTTTGTCCGGCCAGCCCGGCCACGGCAGGTGGCGCACACCGGGCAGTTCCACTACCGGCACGTCCGGCAGGCCGGTGAGTTCCCGGCTACGCTGCGGTACACGTCGTAAGCAGCGTAGCCACTGCGCCCAGCGCGGCCCCGGTCGCCACATCGCCCAGAGCTGGTCTGTCTGCTCCGCCAGTCGACCGCAGCGTTCTGTCTGTGGTGAGACATGAGCTGCCGTCAACTGCGCCAGCCAGTACAGCCAGCCCTGTGTGTCATCCAGGCTCTCTTCCAGCCATTCCCGCCCGACACGCTGGTAAATCACCAGTGGCCACGGCCTGCCCGTACTGTCACGCGAGGCGGTCAGCACCCCGGTCAGCCACTCATCGCGCCCGCCAATGGGGAGAAATCCCGGCGACAGCACAAAACTCCACGGCAATGGGTGGTGCTCCGGTAGTGCCGTTTTCTCGCTCGGTGACAGGTGCATCCAACCGTCATTTACTCCGGTCTTCGCAGCATCCGTTCCTTCCGGCAGAACAATATGCCGTCCCTGTCCCAGCCACGTTTGCTGGTTCAGCCACGCCTGCCACACCTGCCCTTCGTTCGCGCTCACTCGCCAGCGCACATAGTCCCGCTGGTCCGGCAGTCTGCCGAACATCGCCGGGGCCGATATCTCTGCCCGGCGCATCACAACGTCCTTACCGGACAGGTGAAGTTTTTCAGCAATTCCCGGTAATACAGAACATAATTCTTCATTTCAATAATAAAGTCAGATATCAGGATTAATTTTCTTCCACAGGAATCAGAGCATTTATAATAAAATCGCTCAGGCATCCCCCCAACAAAGAGAACAGGAATCAGCTTCCAATAAAATTGTTAATTCAGTTCCCAGAACCAGATTTCCTTGCAGCTAAAATAGCAATGTGAATGACATATAGCACCTGTGGTAGAAGGCTCAATAAGATCTATATGACCGCCACCGTAACCCGTAATTTTCCAGAAAAAGACCACTCCTCTTTTATTACTGGTGTCTGTTTTAAATTTTTCTGAGTCACACCAGATAACTGGTCTTCCAAAAACATCAGCTCGGGAAAGCTGATCTGCCAGTAATTTCGCACCGGTTTCTATTTTCTTCCCTTTCCAGTCACCACTTTTGATCGTCAGTCGCCCGTTAAAGCTGACGCCTGATTTAATCAGCGCCAGACTCATACGTGTGGCACAGGTATTTACATAACCAGCATTTTGCTGTTGCAGTGCTTCATAGTTATAACCCACTTCACTGTACAAAACATCACCATCAATCTGAACTGATGAGTAATGGTTTTTTTAAGTGTGAAAAATGAAGGTTTCATTTATTATTTCCTTTATCACAGGAGTGTTTACTTAGTGCCTCAATAATAATATTTGCAGCCCGTTCATTCAGTTTATCTGACGTTTTTTTTCTGAAATACCAGTAAATAATCTCATCCAGTGTAACTGTTTTAATCGTTTTATAATCGCACCATGTTTTTCTTTCCGTGGCATCTTCTATACCCAAAAGATAGATTTTCGCATTAAGCCTATCCTGCCTGTTATCTGACTGCCAGAAGCGGAAAAAATCATCTCCGTTCAGATCGAACGCGCTAGAGGTCAGGTGTGAAACAGATGAATGCCGGGGAGATTTTTTTTCCGGTGATGCCATATCCGGGCAGGGAAACAGCCTGACCATCGCTTGTTCAATCAGAGTTGAAGCTCGCATATTCATATCGTTAACCGACTGCTGATTAAGATATGTCAGTACCGATGAATAAAGTTCTATTTCATTAATCTTATTATATCCACACCAGGTTTTACTTTCTGTCGTATCACTCACACCAAGGACATACATCAGAACATTTTCTTTTTCCTGTGACGTTCCACGAGCATAAAATGACAAAAATTCCTGCGCACTGAGATTAATATAATCGGGGTCAATAGTTCCTGTGTTTTTTCTGATATCAGCAAAAACATTTCCTGACATGGCATATAACAAAAAAATAATAAAAAAACGCGTATATTGTTGCATATCATGCTTCCAGAATCACGGTAGTAGGATGGTCGCTATAACGTCGGTTTAAGAAAGTTTATAGTTTTGTTGCGTCGTTGCCCTGCCATCTCAGTATATAAGTGACATTAATGGTGCCTTTTTGCTCACCTGGTGCAACGGCCTGTTTTAGCATACAACTCCACGTCAAGACATCCGTGAATGCAGCCTTTAGCATAGTCACATGGGTCCGGTAGTCTGCCAACGATACTGCCGCCGCCCGGCGTATCACAGCGCTCGCTCCGGGCAGGCGAAGCGTTGTAATAGTCCGCGATCCACTGGGTCAAAATCCCGTCCGGCGGTGATTTTCAGTATCACCCGCCGCCCGTCAAAGCTGTACTCCACCTGCTGTGTTCCCCGTACCGCCGTTTCTTGCGCTTTTCCCGCATCCAGCAGGTGAAACAGCGCCCACGGTCCATTAGTCAGCAGCGTCGAGGTGTCCTGGCGGATGCGCGGGCTGGCGGTTATTTCCGCCATTGAGCCGTTGCGCGGACCCGGCCAGTTCACTTTCAGCGGCCTGACCGGGCCGTGAGCGTAACGCAGTACCTGGCCGTCAATGTCAATCACCAGTTCGGTGATGGCCGGGTCCATATCCACGACGCGGACCTGCATCGCCCATGAGAACTTTTTCCCTCCGTCGCCGTTAAAAAACACGCTGCGGATCTGTTTCGCCTCCTGAAACGGCGTCAGGTCTGGACCCTGTAAGGTCATGTTGCCTTCGGTCGGTTTGTAGCGCCACGGGTTGCTGGCGGTATCCGCCAGTGGGGCCAGTTGCTTCGTCCAGAAGGCATCCAGCACGCCGCCGCTGGCAAAGATACGGTTAAAATCGTCCGCGCTGACCTCCTGCGGGCTGTCGGTGAAGGGGTAGCGCCCGTCGATGGCGTCGCGGCACTCATCACCGATCACCGCCTCCATCTGCGCGTTCAGCACTTCACCGGTGCCGGCGTTGATTTTTCGCGTTCCCTGCTGCGTGAGATCCAGCAGAATATTTTTCAGCGGCGCGGGCAGTTTTGCCGCCTCCAGTTGCAGTTTATCCGCCGCAGAAATGCGCCCCGGCAGAGTGCTCGCAGCCAGCGCACTGTCGGCAATAGTGAGCTGGGTGTAGTACTCATTGAGCATCGTCAGCAGCGAATTTAATTGCGGCACGCCGCCGCCCTGCCCGCTGTCCGTCTGCCCGGAAACCACTTCCCGCAGGGCGGCGAAACGGTCATCCACCAGTGATTTTTCCAGCCGCTCTTCCGGGTGAATGTCCTGCAACAGCTTCGCCGTCTGCACCGCTTTTCCCGCATTGCCGGAGAGCCGGTCCTGCGCGCGCTGGGCCATCTGCTTTTGTCTGGCCTGCGCATCCAGCGGCGGCACCAGCGTGGTCTGCTCCACCACCGCTTTACTCAGGCGCATCAGCGGGGAATCCGGCGAGGCCAGAGTACGCAGCACCTGAAGGTCATACGCTAGTCCAGGGCTACCGTCCTCCCCGGCGCTGTTGATGCTGTGAATGCTTGCCAGAAAATCCTGCCATCGGCGAGCATATTCAGCCAGGTACAGACGACGTACCTCACGGGTAACCGGGAGTTCCTGCCCCGGCAACTGGCTCATCACAATATCAGTCGTTTTTTTTTGCGCACTTTCCCGGCCCATCACCCAGGCGTCGTCCGCTGATGCGGCGGCGACAAACTCCGACAGCCGTTTGTCGAACAGTTCCCGGTAGCCTTCGCGGGTGAAGATGCCGGGCACGCCCCTGTCCAGCGGCGCGCCATCCGTGCGGACAAAAACTGTTCCCGCATCCGCGCCCACAGCGCGAACCAGCGAAAACTCCTGCGGTGCTTCGCTCTCCATGGAAGCCAGGGCTCGAGTGTAGATACGCTCAGTGCTGGTATGGCCGTCAAGGAAGGCCCGCGCCTGGCGGATCAGCCCCTCATCTTTTTCCCAGGGCGAATGCACCACGCGGCTGCCGTCAAACAGGGCGTCAATATGCTCCAGCACGGCTGCGCGACCGCCAAACTCCGCTACGCTGTCGCGGTTGTCCAGATCGTTCAGCACCCAGGCGTGGATCTCCGCCGCGTTGTATTTGTCCTCGTGGTCCTTATCGAGGTTCAGCAGCAGATAAACATGCAGGGCGTCATAGGCGGCTTTGCTGTCCTGACGCGCAATCGCATCTGAAAGCACGTATTCCATTCGTTTCACCAGCGGAGGGAGCAGTAGCTGGTCCAGCAGGCGGTCATACAGGGATGCGACACTCTCCATCACCGGCGGGACGCTGTAAAGACCATAACGCCAGGCCAGCGGCGGCGAGTCCGGGTCCAGCCCCGGCCAGGCAGAGAGCGCCCGCGCCTGGTTCAGCAGGGCCGGAACAGGCTGCATAGCAGGTTTTCCGGTATAGGCTTTGACATCACCATCCAGTTGGGTCGTCCGGCTGGCGATTTCATTCAGATAACCGCTGTTACCCTGCTGGCTACCCTGCATTCCCTGCCACAACCAGAAAGCCAGCGCCAATACCAGCAGATGCCCGCCGGTACGCAGCAGGCGATAACGCCAGGCCCATTGAAGATTCGGCTCCACCAGGTGCGCTTCGCGGAAGATAAACTGCGTCAGTAGATCGTGCAGGAAATAGCTGCGGTTGCCGTCCGGCAGGGTATGGGATGGGGAATCCGCCTTCCCTTTGATCGCCCGGACAAAACGCTGCCAGATGCCCGTCTGATCGGCCACCGCGTCTGCCTGCGCCTGCGCGGCACTGGTGAAAAATACGCCGCGCAGGGTGTTGTTAAGCTGGGTAGCATCAAATTTTGAATCGAGGAAAATCTGTTCAATGGCTTCCAGCAGCGGCGCACCCAGCGCGGCAAATTCACGCGGGAAGCGGTAGAGCCGCTGACGGCTTTTAAGGTCGTACTCTTCCTGCAACCGGGTATCCAGCCCCTGATCCAGCCGCTGTGTCAGGTTTGCCAGTTCCCGGCCACAGAGCGCATGCAACGACTGCGGATCACTGGCGTGACGCCTGCGGCTGTAAGGCAGGGTGAAGCCCCAGACCTGGGCTCGCAGGTGACTGGTCAACCCACGGAAATACTCCGTAAAGCCCGGCAGCAGATCCATCTTGGTGACAACCAGATAGACCGGAAAACGAATGCCCAGCGTCTCCCGCAGTTCCGCCAGCCGCGCACGCAGAGCTGCACAGGCAGCCAGCCGTTCCGCCGGGGACTGCGCGGTCAGATCCGCCACGTTCAGCGTCAGGATCACGCCGTTGAGCGGTGCGCCGGGGCGGTGTTTACGCAGCAGTCCCAGAAACCCCTGCCACTCCCCGGCGTTGCGCTGGGTCGCACTGATTTCGCCACCGTCATCGTGGCGAGCATAGCGCCCGGCGGTGTCAATAAGCACTGCTTCGTTGGTAAACCACCAGTCGCAGTGCAGCGTGCCGCCGCCCGGCACGGTGAGAATATGCGCGGTTTGCTCCATTTGTTCCGCCAGCGGAAACTGTAGCCCGGTGTTAAGCAGCGCGGTGGTTTTACCATCGCCGGGGCTGCCGATAACCATAAACCACGGCAGCTCGTACAGAAAACGCTTTCCTTCCAGGACTTTTCGCCAGCCAGGAAGATCCACACGCAGTTGTTTCAGTTGCCGGATGGCGCGGTTGACAATATGGCTGACGGTACGCAGGTCGGCTTTAATTTCCCCCTCCACCGGTACGTCTTCCCCACGCGGATGCAGGAAACGGCGCAGCAGTTGTTCATCCAGACGCAGCGCCCGCCACAGCCGGTACAGGCCATACAGCGCATAAGTCAGCAGGATCAGACCGATAAGCGTCAGACGCAGCCACAGCGGCGCAAATGGATGAACATCACCGAGGGACAGCAGGGGTGAAACAAAACCGATGACCAGGCACAGAACCGTCACGCCAATGATGCTCATCGACCAGTTAACCAGCCACAGTGCGAGGAACATCAGTAACAGAACGATGGTGACTACCCGACTTCCCACAGACGCGAGCGGATGCACGGTGTCAAACGCCACCAGCGGCCCGATAAACCAGACCAGCAGCGCCAGTACCGCCACGCCGACAACAGCCAGCGCGCGGCGGGAAAACAGCAGACTGAGAAATTTTTGCATTATTGTTCAGAACTCCACATTGTAATCATCAACAATAAAAGGCCACAAGCTGAAAATGTTTTCCCGATTCAGCACAAAAAAATAGATGGCGATCCGAAACATCACTAAACCTGAAAAATAAAATTTCGCAGCATCATTTTATTTACATCATCACGCAACAACGTTGTCATTATAAGGTTTATGCTCAATATTTTAATTTATATACAAAATCATTCGAGTTGCATCAAGGCGGCAAGCGAGAGGATCCCGAATCATTTATTCCGGTAAGTGACTCGGGTGAACGAGTGCAGTCAACGCAGAGGCAACCTGAAGGATAAGGCGTATACATCAAAATTCTCTGGATAGAATAATATAGCCATTGAATCTTACGGAACACTCATTTTCATTAATAATGCCGGATGCAATAAAAACATCTTTCCCTCTGTCATTGTTAATATAGGTATATTTTGCCACAATAGACTTGGCATGATTTTCATAGTAGCTATCAAAATACGATTTTTCATCTAACATTGCCTTCTTATTTCTGGCTTTGTCCTTCTCATAATCAATCTTAGCCAGAGACTCTGCATAAAACTTAGACACAGGAGAAACATCAAGAACGTCTACCCTTGTTTTATCTCTTAAAATAGTAGAAGAATTTATATTCAAATCACTTTTCATTGCATCAAATAACGACAACTCTATTGAGGCTCCAACCGTAGCGCAACTATCATTTTGTGCATATGAAATTGCAGGTATGCCAGCTAACAGGCAGATTATTACCTTGAACATATTAGTCCTCAACCACTAATATTTTATCAGTACTGGCAGCAATAACCTTGCGATAAGGTAAATCCAGAATTATACAGCCATCAGAGGCTTCTCCTGGATGGGCTGAACTCTCTCCGTGTATCATGAAACCGTCACGCCCGCACATTTGATTTTCGGGGTAAGGCGTGAGCCTCATCGTCCATGCTCTTGTTCTGGCATGAAAAAATGCAAGTCCAATTGTATATGTACCTCTTGGCAATGGTCCCTTATCTCTTACACACTCATTAACAGAGTCATTTTTAAAACCCGGTCTGCCAGAATATCTGGCATTGAACTGATAGCTACCATTTAAATAAAATGAACGTGCATTAATTTTGTATACCCAAGGCATTACACAATCTCCTTTTTGTTAAAAAATAATAGTCAGATCAGAACACCATATTTTATTGTTAGTTTTCTGACCTAACCATAGTCATATTAATTCACTCCACCACCAGAATTTCCACCCGACGGTTCTGCGCCCGTCCGGTTTTAGTGCGGTTATCGGTCACCGGTACGGTATCTCCTTTCCCGACAACCCGGATCCGGCGGGCCGGAATACCATCGGACGTCAGCAGTGAAGCCACTTCCGCCGCCCGTTTTTCCGACAATACCTGGTTGGACGGGAATTCAGCGGAGTGGATCGGCTGGCTGTCCGTGTGGCCGGTCACCGTCACCGCGCCCCCCACACGCGCAATCTCACGCGCGGCCTTGTCAATCACCGGGCGCAGCGCATCATTCACGGTTTTCTGCCCCGGTATAAACATCGTATCGCCACGAAAAATTACACGGCTGTGATGGTCATCTTCCTCCACCGTCAGCAGGCCACGGGCGATTTCGTTCGCCAGCAGGATTTTCAACCGCAGTTTATGCACCGGAACGGGTGGCGGAGGAAGATTTTTACCAATGGCGTCGATACGCTGTTGTACGGTTTCGGTGGCGAGGTTCATCCGGTGGCTGTAAAGGCCAAACAGCGTCAGCATCACCAGCAGGGCGATTCCGGCGCTCAGCCAGACCGGCACCCGGCGCATCCGCCGCATTCGCCCACTGACGGCACCGGCAAAACCCGGCGAGAGCGTCGGCGTGATCGGATCGCGACGCTGGACCAGTTGAGTCAGCAGTTGCTGGCGGATATCGTCCAGTTGTTTACGCCCGTCAGGCCGTACACTGTAGCGGCCTTCAAAACCCAGTCCCAGAATGTGGTAAATGATTTCCAGTACATCGCTGTGCTCCTGGAAGCTGGCGGCCAGACGCCCGATTATCTGAAACAGCTTGATGCCGCCTTCACTTTCGCCATGAAAAGTCACCAGCAGGCTCTTCCCGGCCCAGACACCGCGTCGCCCCCAGACGGTGTTGTTGGCAGCTTCATCCAGCGCCGTGCACACGCAGTAACGTACCGCCAGCACATGTTCGCGGCGCAGGTTTGCCTGGTCGCACAGCGTCTGATACCGGCGGACTTCACGCTCCAGTAGGGCGCGATAATGTTCGACAAAACCAGGGGAAAGTTCACGGGGCATTTGCGCCAGCGCGCATAACAGAGGGCTGGCCGCCGCCAGAAGAGGATTCACAGCAGCAGTGATCTCAGCCAAGCGGAGCTTCAAATCTGGCCCGTCTTCAACCACCATTTTTATATCTTCCCTGCGAAGGCTGTCCTGGACGAGCGTATCGTAACCGTCATTATCAGGCGACCTTGTTCCCCTCATTGAAGGCTGTAATTGCAGGGTATTCACCGCAGGTTGCGTCAGAATATCGTCGGTCATTTATCGCGAACTCCCCACAGCTCCAGCTCCAGCCCTGGAAACTCTCCGGCGGTATGCATTGCCATGCCACCATAGCGGGCGATATGTTCCCACAACACGCCGTCGCGGCGGATGTCGTAATAGATGTAACCGGACTGGAACGGGATCTGACGCGGTGGCACTGGCAGCACCTGTAGAACAAGACCAGGAAGGTGCGAGCGAATCAGTTCCGGCAGGCGTTCTGATGGCCCTATTTTGGTCTGAGCCGAAAAATGTTGTAGTAAGGTGTCGGCGGACATCTGTGCCTTCACCGCCAATACTAACGAGCTGAAATCTGACAGTTCGGTAGGTTCAACCACCGCATTGAGAATACCGTAAGTTCCCTCTTCCAGAGGGATTCGCTGCGCCCCACGTATTAGCACAGCATTCAGCAGATACTGAACCTCGTCCACCACCGATTTCAGCCCGGCATAGGGCGTCAGGTGCTTATATTCTTTATATTCTTCCGGACGACGTGTTTGCGGACGCACGTAGGTAGAGAGTTCTCCGGCCAGTGCGCAGAGGTTACGATAGAGTACTTCAGGCGATAGCGGCGTTTTCGACATATGGATCAATAAGGGGCCGAAACGATTAAGAACTTGCAGAAGCAGGTAATCCGACACTTCCGCCGCTTCATGACCGTGTTTGTCGCTCCCCGTCAATCGTTCCGCCAGCGAATCTGCACGCATTTTTATCAGATCGTTAATCCACGACAGCCAGGTACATATCAGCGTACTGGCCTGGTAGTTCGCCACTGGCGGGATCAACTCTTTGTCTATATCGACCCGACCATCGGGATGCAGCGCCGTGATGCGCGTCAGCGGCAGGCCGATCCACGCGTCTGTCACCGCCTTTTCCGGTAACAGTCGCAAGCGCAGGTGGCTAAGTTGCAGCAGTTGCGCGCCTCGCCCCAGCGAATTGGCATCACGGATTTCACTTTCATGTACCGAAAAACGTGCCAGTGATTCAGGGTTATTGTCGAAACTGGTTTCTTCACTGTTCGGCGTACGTATTGGCACAGCCAGATAAATCAACTGGTTAAGATGTTCTGGAAGGATGGTCAGAGGCGGCGGGAGTGGTGTATGACCCGGCGCATTAAAAGGTGTACCGTCAGCAAATACCCCGGAAGCCTTCGTAAGTACCAGTTTTCCGATGTTCAGCGCCTCACTACCAATACCATACTCATTGAAGCCCCAGTAAAAAGGTGAAAGAGGCAAACTGCGATAATGAATGACATGTTCCAGATAGCGTTCCTGCTGCTGAAACATCTGTGGCAACAAAAATTGTCCTTCACTCCAGACCACCCGGTTATTCCAACTCATAATTTACTCATCCCGTTCTTTAATCACTATGGCGCTTTGCTCTATGCCAGCATCCAGTTCGACTTTTTTCTTTGGCATAAAGCGGCTGTACCAACTTTTTTCCGGTGGATCAGGAATTTTATATGTAGCCCGCCAGACCGATTTTCCCAGATTGCGGTATCCGGCGAGGATCCCCAGCGTGGTAGTTTCCTTATTGAGGGCGCGGCGTAATTTTTTCTCCTCGCCCGGACGCAGGATAAAGCTGTCGCGGTGGAGTAAATCATCGGCAAGAACAGCCTTGTCATTGTCCTGAAGGGACCACCAGTCCGCCGCCGTGAAAGCTGCATCAATTTTCAGTTCATAAACGCGTATCTCTATGGGCGCGGCTTTTTTCTGATTGTCAGGATTCACCTTATCGGAAGCCTTAATCACCAGATCGAGTCTTTGTGACATCAGGTCCGGCACGTCGTCGCTGTCAATGCTGCACCCGGAAAGCAGGAAGACAAAAGACAAAGCTACCGCACATAACCACCCACCGGGGTTACGCCATTTATTCACTGTAATTTCCTTTAAAATCAAATAATAAAAACCGGCCAGGCTATATACCTGGCCGGGAAAATGTTGCTTAAATTTCTTTGTTAGCTTTGAAATCGTAACCTGCCGTGATAGTGCCGCCGCTGCCGCCCTGCTGGTTCTGCACCACGTATTCCTGCTTCACGGTGCTGAAAGATAGTTCGACTCTCTCGCGGGAGGCGATCTCACCCTCCTTACTACCACTGGGGGAAACAACAGCCACAATCAGGTCAGTGAAGGTATATTTGAGGTATTCCAGCGGATTGCCGCCTGCTTTGCGCATGACAAGGATGGACTTCGGAATATGCTTACCAGAGGCGCAGTATTTGAACAGGTTCGGGCTAGCGCGATCGATGTAATGTTCAAACTCCAGGTTAGTCACGGAGACTTTGCCGGATCCCAGACCGCTACCTGCGTGCATGGTGGACTCCTGGTGGATATTCCAGCGCCAGCTCAGCACCTCAATTTCATTTTTATGTTTGTCATCCATTGACTCGCCGTCAATGCCGTCAATTTTCAGAAAAATGTCATAAGCCATTTTCATTTCCTTATTAAGAATTACTTAAAATAATCCCTGGTTTATCTTCGCATATGAATTCAGGTAAACCATGGCCGTACAGAACCCCCTCTCCTTAATTTCAGAAGAATAGAAGGCTGTATAATTTCCGGTAATGAGATACCGGCACGTCATTAATTCACAAAATGAATGTATTACCTCTATTTACATGTCACAGATACCGATGACTCTCCTGGTACCCGCTGCCCCGGCAAAGAAGATGCCTGGCACTGTGTCGCCAATGCAGGGACCGGTTGTGATAACCAAACCTGTCCATGGTTATAAATACAGGAAACCCAGTAACGTTCACTATTCTGATTACTGGCCATTGTGGTATCCCATATTTGCCTGGTTTCACCCTTTATTGTCTCTGTCTCTGGTTTTAGATCCACCCGATTTTCAGGTTTTCCCTGCGACATCCCTACCCCGTCCAACCACAGACGGGGTTCATAGCGGGAAGATCTCTGCCACGATGCAGATATATCTGGCTCCAGTACTGTTGTTGAGGATTTTATATTGATAAACACGGGGCAACTGACTTCCCACGCAGTAACAAATTGTGAATAAAACAACATAAAACCCAACAACAGAGAAAAAATAAAACGTGTCCCCATTGAATCTATCCTCTACTCAATAATATAAAAAGCTTCCGCATTATTACTGGCATCAGGATATGTTCCATCGCTGCGCATTCCACCTTTTCGGGAAATAGGGCGTGCAGAGACTTTCGTGGTTTTACCTGTCCACTGGTCCATAACATAAATATACTGACTATCCTGTTCCAGATAGAAAGCGGCATGCTTATGCTCATTCTGCCTCGAGGGATACTTTCCGTTAACAAAAGTGGCAATTGCTGTTCCTCTGGGGATCGATTTATCCCCAAAAACCTTTCGCCCCTGCTTCCAGGCTCCAGTATTCCCCACATGTGCATATACCTGAACTAAGAACACACATTCCTTTCTGTCTCCTGCCCCCGCCATTCCCACCATGTCAGTGCCCTGCAATGAATCTACCAGTCCATAAACATATGCCATATATCCCCCAGAGTATTACCCGGCATCATTCATTAAAATATTCATAAAAATCAGGCATTACCCTGTTTTACTGACGGCAGTTTTGTCACCAGACGCAGTGATCCTGTTAACCCTTCAAGCTGAAAATGCGGGCGCAGGAAGAATTTGGCGTCGTAATAGCCCGGATTCCCCTCCACCTCTTCCACCACCACTTCAGCAGCTGCCAGCGGGCGACGAGCTTTGGTTTCCTGTGAGGAGTTCACCGGATCGGCATCGACGTAGTTCATGATCCACTCATTGAGCCAGCGCTGCATATCTTCGCGCTCTTTGAACGAGCCGATCTTGTCGCGCACGATACATTTGAGGAAGTGCGCAAACCGTGAGCAGGCGAAAAGATATGGCAAACGAGCTGAGAGATTGGCGTTGGCCGTAGCATCCGGATCGTAATACTCCTGCGGTTTTTGTAGAGACTGCGCGCCAATAAAGGCGGCGTAATCAGAGTTTTTGCGGTGGATAAGTGGGATAAAACCATTTTTCGCCAGTTCAGCTTCACGACGGTCAGAGATGGCAATTTCTGTCGGGCATTTCATATCCACGCCGCCGTCATCGGTCGGGAAGGTATGACAGGGCAGATTTTCCACCGCGCCACCAGATTCAACACCGCGGATCAACGTACACCAACCGTAATGTTTGAAAGAGCGGTTGATATTTACACCCATTGCATAGGCGGCATTGCTCCAGACATATTTGCTGTGATCTGCGCCATCCGCATCTTCTTCAAAATCAAACTCATCGACAGGGTTTGTTTTCGCACCATAAGGCAAACGGGAGAGAAAACGTGGCATCGTCAGGCCAATGTAGCGAGAATCCTCACTTTTTCGCAGCGAGTTCCACGGTGCGTATTCGAGGTTTTGGGTCACAATTTTGGTCAGATCACGCGGGTTAGCCAGTTCCTGCCAGGAATCCATCTGCAACACTGATGGAGAGGCCCCAGCAATAAACGGCGCATGGGCTGAGGCTGCCACTTTGGCAATGGAGCCGAGCAGATCCACATCCGGTGGCGTGTGATCAAAATAATAATCCGCAATAATACAACCGTAAGGTTCTCCGCCTAACTGCCCATATTCGGCTTCATACAGCTTTTTGAACATGGGGCTTTGATCCCACGCGATCCCTTTGTAACGCTTCATATTTTTCCGCAATTCATCCTTCGAAAGGTTCATAAAGCGGATTTTTAATTTTTCATCGGTTTCGGTGTTGTAAACCAAATGTTCCATCCCACGCCAGGAGGACTCCAGTTTCTGAAATTCCGGATGATTCAGGATTAGTTTGATCTGCTCAGTTAATTTGAAATCGATCTGCTCAATAATTGCAGCAATACTTTTATAAGCATCATCACTAACAGTGATCGTATTTGTCAGAGCCTGTTGGGCCAGCGTCTGAACTGCCGCCTCAACAGCCTTTGCAGCCTGAGGAGTCTTGGGACGGAAAGCTTTATCCAGCAGCGAATCAAATTCCGTTTCCTGATAGGCAGTGGTTTGCGCAGCAGAGAGGTCGCCAGTCGCCAGAAGAGTATCGTTTACCATGAAAGTTCCTTAATAAAATCGCAGTTAGTCTGCTGTTCCCGTTTCACCTGATAAGACACTTTCCTGTTGAGCGACAGGTTTTGGCGCGCTGGCCAGAGCTTTCAGTAACGTCGGGTCTTGTAATAGTTTGTTGATCAGATTTTCTGCTCCCGCTTTACCATCCATGTAGGTTTGCAGGTTGGCAAGCTGAGTACGTGCTTCCAGCAGCTGGTTCAGGGCATCCACCTTACGGGCAATCTGCGCAGGCGAGAAATCGTCCATATTCTCCAGCGTGATATCGACCATCAACTGCCCTTCGCCCGTCAGCGTATTGGGGACAGCAAACGCCACGCGCGGCGCAATGGCTTTCATCCTCTCGTTGAAGTTATCGATATCAATATCAAGGAATTTACGATCGGTGACCGGCGGCAGCTCTTCACGCGGTTTACCCGCCAGGTCGGCCAGCACCGCCATGACAAACGGCAGTTCGATTTTTTTCTCGGAGCCGTAAATCTCAACGTCATACTCAATCTGCACGCGGGGCGCGCGGTTGCGGGCAATAAACTTCTGCGCGCTGTTGTTGATAGCCATAATCCTTCATTTCCTTATCAGTGAGCCGACGACCACCAGGGGAGCGGTTCGACGGTACAGTTTAAAAATCATACGCAGAGAGTATTTTTATAATCTCTTTGTTTTCTTTGTACTTTTCCCGCAGCACAGGGAGTGATTTCTTTGCCGGAGGACACCAGGTATCAACCCCCTTTTCGATGTCTCTTTTATCCTTCTCTGGTAAAGAACTGTCCCATTCACCAGCAAGATGCTGGCACATTTCCGCATTACTCAGAAAATGCTGCACATCCTGTGGTAAAGGCGGTTCCCCCTGAACACAGAAAGCGAAAATCATTAACAGGAATGTCAACAACATCGGATAACGAAATGCCATACTTAATGTCCATCAATTGACCAGTGAGGTATATCTGTATTGCCGCCAACAAATTTTCTGACGCCGTAACCCAGACCTACCGCCTGAAGCTGGGCATTCATTCCGGTTCGAGGTAGTGTATTAATTGCAACATTCTGACCATTGCTCCCCGCAATTGTTAATGTTCCGCTCCAACTGATATTCATATCTATCGCAGTACCGCGTGTATGGTTGGAGCTCAGTGCAGGCGCGACATTCAGATTATTCATACCATAGGCCGTAACCATAGCCTGCGCCGCTTCAAGCGAGGCTTGCTCAGTCGGGTGAACCCACTCAATATCCACCCCCTCCATCGCCGGGACGTTTTTTGCCTGAACGATTTCATGAGCAATCAACCATGACCAGTGCATGAGATATGCTCTGGCGGGAGGGCGATATGTTGCAGAAATACTGACCCTTGCGCGTGCATTACCAAGCGCTCGCAAAAAATTATTTACCGATGCACGAAAAGTCCCCTGCAAATCATTAGTGGAAGAACTTCCAGGAAAGCGACTGACCCACAGTGCGCCACTTAATTCTTTTGCCATAAGGATGCTCCATTAATCCGTGTCAAAAATAATCTGTTCATCCTCATCAACACGAATGCGGATTTGCGTGATGGCCGTTTTCTCTGTCATCGCCTGCAGCCAATAACGGGACAGTTGTGGGAGGATATGTTGTTCGATATAGCCGATGAGCAAACGAGCGCCGGTTTCGTGCATCGGGCAGCGCGACACAATATGCGTAATCAGTTCATCGCCATACACCAGTGAAACGCCATGCTGCTCCGCCATCCGATCCATCAATCTGCCAAGATGCAGGCGGGCAATAACACCACGCGCGGTCTCATCCAGCGGTAAATAAGGAATAACCGTCACACGCCCCAGGAAAGCCGCCGGGAAGTGTTTACGTAACTCCGGCATTAACGCCTCTTTTAACCCTGCCGAATCGGGCATCAGCGCCGGATCCTCACAGAGCTGGCTGATAAGTTCCGCCCCCGCGTTAGTCGTCAACAACAGCGTGGTATTTTTGAAATCGATGTGGACACCTTCGCCATCTTCCATCGCCCCCTTATCAAACACCTGGAAGAACAGCTCGTGGACGTCGTGATGGGCTTTTTCAATTTCATCCAGCAATACCACGCTCCAGGGATGGCGGCGTACCGCTTCCGTCAACACGCCGCCTTCGCCATAGCCGACGTAGCCGGGCGGCGCGCCTTTCAGAGTGGAGACTGTGTGAGACTCTTGATACTCGCTCATGTTGATGGTGATCAGATTCTGTTCACCGCCATAGATTGCTTCTGCCAGTGCCAGCGCGGTCTCAGTCTTGCCTACTCCGGACGGCCCGGCCAGCAAAAAGACACCCACTGGCTTACGCGGGTCACCTAAACCCGCCCGCGCGGTCTGGATACGCTCGCCAATCTGCGCCAACGCATCCATCTGCCCGGTAACACGCTGCGCCAAACGGGTGGGCAATTCCAGTATCTGACTGGCTTCATCTTTCACCATCCGTCCGGCGGGAATACCGGTCCAGTCGGAGACAATCTCTGCCACCACGGTTGCACTGACTTCCGGGTACACGACGGGGTTTTCACCCTGCCAGCCTCTTAATGCCGTTTCTGCCTGTTGTAGAGTGATTTCGTCGCGCTCGCCAGGCGCTGCGCCGCGTTGCTCCTGTAAACTGCGAACCAACTCCAGTTCCTGCTGCCACCGCGCTTCGGTGTCAGAAAGATCGGCATTAAGCGATATAATCCGCGCCGTCAGTACATCGCCCCGCTCCGAGCGGATACCCATTTTTTCCTGCTTTAATAACAACTCCTGCTCCAGTTCGGCAGCGTTGAGCTGCTGGCGCAGATACTGGACTCTCGCAGGCGGGGTATGCAGCGACAGCGCTACACGGGCCGCCGCCGTATCCAGCAGGCTGATGGCCTTATCCGGTAGTTGCCGGGCCGGAATGTAACGGTGAGAAAGCTGTACAGCGGCGCGCACGGCCTCATCAAGAATCAGGACATCATGGTGTTCTTCAAGCGTGGTGACTAATCCGCGCACCATCTCAACAGCCGCAACCTCTTCCGGCTCAGCAACCTGCAATACCTGAAAACGCCGGGTCAGCGCCGGATCCTTTTCGATATGGCGTTTGTACTCGCTCCAGGTGGTTGCGCCGATGGTGCGCAGAGTGCCACGCGCCAGCGCCGGTTTCAGCAGGTTGGCAGCATCCCCCGTACCGGATGTACCACCAGCGCCCACCAGGGTGTGAACTTCATCAACAAAAAGTATCACCGGCTGCGCCGAGCGCGCGGCCTCTTCCAGCAAAGCTTTCAGGCGGGATTCAAATTCACCCTTCATGGACGCCCCAGCCAGCAGCGCTCCAACATCCAGTGACAGCAACCGCACGTTACGCAGTGAAGGCGGCACTTCCCCCCCGGCAATCGCCAGCGCGAATCCTTCCACCACTGCCGTTTTCCCGACCCCCGCCTCGCCGGTCAGCAGCGGATTGTTCTGGCGACGGCGCAGCAGAATATCCGTCATAGTACGGATCTCGTGTTCGCGTCCGGTGACCGGATCGATATTGCCTTCACGGGCCAGCGCAGTCATGTCCTGGCAGTATTTCGCCAGCGCGGATTTACTTCCGGTTGATTCGCCGGCAAAGACCTGGCTAGCTTCCCCCGGTACTGCAAAATTTAAATCCGAGCCGTCATAAGGTATTTCTGTTAATTCAGGAGATGAAGCGATTAAAGACGGAAGAATATCTAATAGTTCATCTACCGGTAGCCCTGCCAATGGCGCACAGATATTTTTTAACACCCGATACAATTCTGGCGTGGTTAACCAGGCAAGTAATAACCATCCACTACGAATTTTTTGATCACCAAAGCGGATACTTGCCAACATCCAGGCTTTTTCAACAGAAAGATCGATATGATGGGAAAAATCGTTAATTACACTCGCTCCGGCAGGCAATATATTCAATTGCTGAATTAACGCCTTCTCAACATCAGCAGATGTTATTTGATAATGTCGAAGCACATTGTGAATGTCATTCTCTGGTTGTTGTATTAACTGATGCAACCAATGCGTCAGTTCGACATAAGGATTAGCGCGTAATTTACAGAACGTCGTCGCAGATTCCAAAGATCTAAACAAAGATTTGGTTAGCTTTCCATACAGTGCACTGCGCGAAACAGGAGTGTCCATCTGTTACACCTAATGATGTAAGAACATATAAATGATACATAAACATAACTGTACCGATTAAAACTTCTAATTAATAGAATTATCAAAAAGGCCGAATGAAACAATGATGCATATCACAGAACACAATGTAATATAGCAGGTAGTATCTTTTTCATGGTGATATTCAATAGAGCAAGCCAATTTCATACATACAATGAATATATTAAATTAAAAATCGCCACTATATATTTCCGCGAAAACTTATATTGATAAAGTAAATTGATCAGCATTGCTTATCTAAAAATTTAGAAAACTTATTCTTTTGAAATAAACATTCTACACAGTGATACACAATGAAACCAAATATTACGTGGGGACTCCAAAAAATACAGGCGCACGGGATCGCCGATAACACAATTTACGCGACTGAAGGAACCCAAATTATCTTCACCGTTACCTCACCCTGGATTCCTGTTTTTGAGGTGAATGATGATGTAAAGATTGCCCTCAGTCTGACCCGCCACGAAGAAGCATGGTGGATTATCAATCAGTCTACCGAATATTGCTGTACGGTAAACGACCAGATTGTGGAACCTCATCACCGTATGCGTCTGAATGAAGGCGACCTGATAGAATGGGGGTTATCTTCATGGTGCCTTGTGCACGGCAATCCATCATCTCCGGACCTGAGCGCAGTAAAAACGACATCGCAGACTGCCACCATGTCGGAAACAATAACCGAATATCTGGATCTGGATTGGTTCAGGCAGCAGCATCTGACATCACAAAATCCATTCGATATCATTCCTGTTCATGGAGCCTCCTCCACTGGAGAAGATGCTAAAAAAGAAAATGCCCTGACTCGACTTTATCAGGAATACCGCGAGGCGTTGTTATCTCCTGAACAAGATCTTCATCGCCATGCTGATCCTTTTCCTTTTAACGAAGAGCCCTCCTCACAGGATCTGGATTCATTGCGTGATCTGGTCACTGAAGCCGAGACATTGCAGGATATGGTCACTGGCGGGTTAAGCATTGACGCTATTCTCGATGTCCTGGACGCCACCGGCGAAGGGGAAACCGCCTGGCCTGCCGAAAAGACACCCCCAGATATCCTGCACCTGCTATCCCCGGAATGCGCACCGGAAACAGCGCATAACACCGTTCTACCCGACCTGACACGCAAAGAGCATCGCATCATTGGCATTGACAGCCATTATCGGATAAACCCGGCACAACACGGAGAGATATCTCATGACAAACAATAACGAGCTACCGGCTACCCTGTCGGCGCTGCTGCGGGATTATTCCGTGGCGGAGGGCATTCAAATGGCAGAGCAGCAGGTCAGGATGTACCCGGCGCAGGCCTCCCGCCGCCACAGCCTATTTCAGTTATTGTGCGTGGCAGGCTACTGGTCGCGGGCACTGCAACAGATCCAGCTATGCGCCCGGATGGACGCAAATTATACCCGCGAAGCGCAGGTATTTGGCGAGCTGATACGCTGTGAGATATACCGCCACGCCTGCTTTCAGGGAGAACAGCGGCCCGATTTTATTCTCCCGCCGCCCGCCTGGATGGAGGATCTGCTGACCGCCCTCGCCTGTAACGCTCGTGGTGAAGCGCAGGAAGCTGACGCCCACCGCAGCCGCGCACTTGAGGCCATAACAGATACTGCAGGGCAGTGGAATGGCGGCGCATTTGACTGGATTAGCGACAGCGACTCCCGTACCGGTCCGGTACTCGAACTCATCGCGGGCGGAGTATATATCTGGCTGCCGTTTTCACAAATCTGTTCGCTAAAATCGCCGCGGCCTGCGCATCTGACCGATTTGATCTGGAAACCCGTCAACGTCACACTGAATAATGGCGACACACACAGTGCCTGGCTGTTTTCCCGCTACAGCGGCTCTGAAAAGGCTGCCGACTCCCTGCGTCTGTGCCGGGAAACGGTCTGGCAGGACGGGCCGGGAGAGACTCTGGTACAGGCGCTGGGTCAGAGGGTGTGGCTCACCGGTCACGGCGATATCAGCCTGCTGGATTTGTCCACCTGTACCTTTAACACCGCTGAAGGAAGCGACGCGTGAGCGCTTCCCGCCAGCGTCCGGGCAATCACCTGCTGCCCACGCTGTTTGACCGCCTGTGTGATGATGCCCCAAACCAGAAACGCGACCACGATATCAGCGTCAGCCCGGTTCAGCTTAAGGAGATCATTCGCCGGGATTTGTCATTTCTGCTCAACACCGTCAGCCATGAAGATGATATTGATGCTGCACGTTATCCGGACGCGGCAGCGTCCGTACTGAACTACGGCCTGCCGCCACTGGCGGGCAGCTTTCTGTATGAACACAAGTGGGACGATATTCGCAGGGCCATTTTGCGTACCATCATCCGGTTTGAACCCCGGCTGAAAGCGTCCACCCTGCAAATCATCCCACTTCAGGATGAGCGCCACCAGAGCGGCCATAACACATTACAGTTTGAAATTCGCGGCGAGATCCTCACGCAGCCCTACCCGATGGCATTCCGGGTACGCAGCGCGCTGGATATGGAACAGAGCCGCATTACGTTTTTTTAATTCAGAGAGAAACCGATGGATCCACGGCTACTGGAATACTACAACCGCGAACTGAGCTATCTGCGGGAAACGGGAGCCGAATTTGCCGCCCGTCATCCTAAAGTCGCCGCCCGACTGGGTATGCAGGGAACGGATATTGCCGATCCGTATGTGGAGCGAATGGTCGAGGCCTTCAGCTTCCTGACCGCCCGCACGCAGCTAAAAATTGACGCTGAATTCCCCCGTTTCACCCAGCGTCTGCTGGAAGTGGTCAGCCCCAATTACGTCACACCCACGCCCTCAATGAGCGTGGCGCAGCTTCATCCCGATCCGGAAGAAGGCGATCTGGCGAAGGGATTCACCGTCCCGCGCAACACGGCCTTTTTTTCCGCCATTCCGGAAGGCGAAAGTACCGCCTGCCAGTTTCGTAGCAGCCAGAATGTGACGCTGTGGCCGCTTGCCATCGAAGAGGTGCGGCTGACCGCCGCGCCGCCGGATATGCCTGCCCTGCACCGCTACCTGCCAGCCAACATTCACGTCGCTGGTGCGCTGCGTATTACCCTGCGCACCTTTGGTGAACTGACGTTCAGTCAGCTTGCAGGGCTGAACAAGCTGCCATTTTATCTCTGCGGCGAGGAGCGCACGGCCTCACACCTGTTCGAACTACTGCATACCAGCGCCATCGCGAGCCTGGCTGGCATTCCGGGGCATTTTGACGGCGCACTGGATGTGAATCTGAAACAGCCCGTTATGTACGAAGGCCTGGATCCGGATCAGGGACTGTTGCCGCTGGCGTGGAATGTGTTTCACGGCCATAACCTGCTACATGAATATTTTACCTGTCCGGAACGCTTCTTTTTTTTCACCCCGACAGGCCTGTCTGACGGGTTACAGAAAATTAACGGCGGCGTGGCGGAGATTGTTATCCTGCTGAACCGCCTGCCGCCGGACTGGCTGATCCACCAGACAAACGCGGCACAGTTCAGCCTGTTCTGTACCCCGGTTATCAACCTGTTTCCCCGCGTCGCCGCCCGGATCGATGTCACGCACAGCACGACGGAACAGCATCTGGTGGTGGACAGAACCCATCCGCTGGATTATGAGGTGTTCTCGGTCCAAGAAGTGGAAGGGCTGGAAACTGACACCACACGGAAGATGGCCTTTCGCCCGCTCTACCACACCCGCAATAATGATGAAGGCAATCACGGACGTTATTTTTCCCTGCGCCGGGAGCCGCGCCGGTTGTCGGAAAATGCCCGCCGCTATGGCACCCGCACCTCCTATACAGGATCAGAAGTGTTCCTGTCGCTGGTTGACCAGTATGAAGCGCCGTACCCGGAAAATCTGCGCCATATCACCATCACGGCTATGGTCACCAACCGCGATCTGCCCTGTCTTATTGCCCGCAATGGACGGGACGATCTGACCGTGGATGCGGCCATCCCGGTGGCGGGTGTGGGGCTTATCCGTCCGCCGCGTCCGCCGCAGCCTCCGCTGGCTGAACGTGAAATGGCCTGGCGGTTGATCCGCCAGTTATCCTTTAACTATCTGCCGCTGGCCGATCTGGATCACCGTACCGGTGGTCAGGCGCTGCGCGATCTGCTTAACCTGTTTATTCCGGCGCATGACAGTCCGCAGTCGCGCCAGGTGCGCAGCCTGATTGGCTGCAACACCACCCCGGTCACCCGCCGTCTGCCCGGTTCCGGGCTGCTGGTCTATGGGCGCGGCGTCAGTTGTGAACTGACCGTGGATGAGGAGGGGTTCTCCGGTATCAGTCCGTATCTGTTCGGTCTGGTGTTGGAGCACTATATCGCCCGTCATGTTTCCATTAATACCTTCTCGCAGATGACGCTGCACAGCATGCAGCGCGGCAAAATTATGACCTGGCCTGCCAGGACGGGACAGCGGGGAAGCGTATGAGCGACGATTTCACTCAGGCGCAGGAAACCCCCTGGCGTTACGGTTTTCTGAACCTGATGCGCCGCGTGGATGTGCAGTTGAGTACCGTTCCGGCAGGCAACACCTGGCAACCACGGATGGAAAAATTTCGCCTCGGACAAACTCCCGCGCTGACCTTTGCGCCACGGGAAATCGCCAGTGTGAGCTGGCAGGAAGAGCGGCTGCACATCAGTTTGTACAGTCTCGGGCTGTGGGGGCCGAACGGTCCACTGCCGCTGCACTACACCGAACTGGCGCGCAACCGGACTGAAAGCCGAAGAGACCCGACGCTAACCCGTTTTTCTGATCTTTTTCATCACCGCTGGCTGACGCAGTTTTACCAGGCATGGCGCAGCGCCCAGTCCGCTGGGGGCGGTCTGGATAAACCACAACATGACCGTTTTGCCTTTTATATCGCCAGCCTCAGCGGGCAGGATTTGCGGGAGAGCGCCGACAGCCCGTTGCCGGATCACGCTCGCCTGGCGGCATCGGCCCATCTGGTGCGTGAGTCCCGCAATCCGGACGGTCTGGCCACCACGCTGGCGCACTATTTCGGTGTACCTTTCCGGATACAGGAGTATGTCCTGCACTGGATAGCCGTGGCGGACGATGAGATCACCCGGCTGGGGATGCCAGCCCCCTCTTCCGTTATTGGCAACGGTGCACTCATCGGCCAGGCCGTGCCGGACATGCAGTATAAGTTCCGGCTGGTTATCGGCCCGCTGATGCTGGAGGATTACCGACGTTTTCTGCCTGGCGGCAATAACCTGCCAGTCCTGACAGAACTGGTCCGCGCCTTTAGCGGTTTTGAATACTGCTGGGAAATTGAGCTACAGCTAAAGCCCCACGCCGCCCCTCCGGCTGTTACCGATGGTTCGTACCAACTGGGCTGGACCGCATGGGCGGGTAAAGCCATGCACGAAAACCCGGTGACGGGCATGATTTTCGAACCAGAACACTACCTGGCGCACTGAGGATAATTTAATGGATACATCCCTGTCTGACCCAATTTCGGAAGAATGCCCCTGCGGCCCGGATCTGGAGTACGATCCGGAATACCTGCTACTGTTCACGCGCGCCGCACCGCGTGAAGAAGCGCAATACGGCGATTTTGTCAGTACGCCGGAAACCATTAACTGGGCGGAGCTTGAGCGGGATGCCTGCCGCCTGCTGACGCGCAGCAAAGATATCCGCATTCTGGTTGTCCTGCTGCGCTGCCGTATCCAGCAGGCCGGTGCCAGGGGACTGGCGGAGGCGCTCGCGCTGCTGGAAACGTTGTGCGCCACGTACCCGAACGCCATCCACCCGCAACTGCTCGCGACTGAAGATATCACCGCCGAAGAGGCGGCAGTGGCACGTAGTAACGCCCTGGCGGCGTTGCTGGACCATGAAGGCGTAATAGCGGATATTCGTGGCATTACACTGTCAAACAATGCTGCCATACGCCTTCAGGTACGGGATGTGGAGCGTTCGCTGTCTGCATCACGCCCGGCGGATGCGCTGGCACCAGAATCGGTACGCCAGCAACTGGCCGACCTGGAGGCGCGCGGCACACTGCCGCTGGATGCCTTTCGCTAGGCCGCAGAGACCACTGAGCGGCTGCAACGCCATGCGCGTGAAACGCTGAATGACCAGGCACCGAACCTATCCCGTCTGACACAATTGCTGGCCCTGTTGCCGGGAGCGATACGGACCACCACGCCGGAGATCCTGCCACAACCAGTGGCTGAACAGGCGGAGAGCACCACCATCGTTCATACTGAACAGATATCATCAGAGCAGATTGCGCTACCGGTGCATATCGCGGAGAAAATATCACCGATGTCCGGCGCAGAACCCCGGCAGATCCGCGACCGGAACGACGCGCTGGAACGCCTGCGTGTCATCCGTCGCTGGTTTGAGCACAGCGAACCGAGCAGCCCGACCATTCCTTTGCTGCGCCAGGCAGAACGTCTGGTCGGAAAACGCTTCTCGGAGGTAATAAATGAAATTCCAGTAGAACTGCTGGAAAAATGGGATGCGCTGGAGTAACAGAAGTGGCCAGAATTTATATTATCTGGCCATTTTTTAAATCATATTCGTTTTACTTGAGGAGTGAAAAATTCTCGCTTCACCAAAACGACGAAAGCCCGAATCATTACTGATTCGGGCTTTCTGAATATTGGCGGAACGGACGGGACTCGAACCCGCGACCCCCTGCGTGACAGGCAGGTATTCTAACCGACTGAACTACCGCTCCGCGTTTTGTTCCGTTGGGAACGAGGCGAATATTACGGATTGCCTCACCCTTCGTCAACGGTTTTTCTCATCTTTTGAATCGTTTGCTGCAAAAATCGCCCAAGTCGCTATTTTTAGCGCCTTTTACAGGTATTTATGCCCGCCAGAGGCAGCTTCCCCCCTTCTTCTGCACCAGATCGAGACGGGCTTCATGTGCTGCAAGCTCTTCATCTGTCGCAAAAACAACGCGTAACTTACTTGCCTGACGCACAATGCGCTGAATTGTTGTTTCATCTTGTTGCTGTTGTGTCTCTCCTTCCATCGCAAAAGCCATCGACGTTTGCCCACCAGTCATCGCCAGATAAACTTCCGCAAGGATCTGGGCATCGAGTAATGCCCCGTGCAGCGTTCGTTTACTGTTATCTATTTCGTAGCGGGCACATAACGCATCGAGGCTGTTGCGCTTACCGGGAAACATTTTCCTCGCCACCGCAAGGCTATCGGTGACCTTACAGAAGGTATTGGTCTTCGGAATATCGCGCTTAAGCAACGAAAACTCGTAGTCCATAAAGCCGATATCGAACGCTGCGTTATGGATCACCAGCTCCGCGCCGCGGATATAGTCCATGAACTCATCGGCTACCTCTGCAAACGTGGGCTTATCGAGCAAAAATTCATCGGCAATACCATGTACGCCAAAGGCTTCCGGATCCACCAGCCGATCGGGTTTGAGATAAACATGGAAGTTATTGCCCGTCAGGCGACGGTTCACCACTTCAACGGCACCAATCTCAATGATCTTGTGGCCTTCATAGTGCGCACCAATCTGGTTCATACCGGTAGTTTCGGTATCGAGAACGATCTGGCGTGTAATTGCAGTGCTCATAGCGGTCATTTATGTCAGACTTGTCGTTTTACAGTTCGATTCAATTACAGGAAGTCTACCAGAGATGCTTAAACAGGTAGAAATTTTCACCGATGGTTCGTGTCTGGGTAATCCTGGACCTGGGGGTTACGGCGCTATTTTACGCTATCGCGGACGCGAGAAAACCTTTAGCGCAGGCTACACCCGCACCACCAACAACCGTATGGAGTTGATGGCCGCTATTGTCGCGCTGGAGGCGTTAAAAGAACATTGCGAAGTCATTTTGAGTACCGACAGCCAGTATGTCCGCCAGGGTATCACCCAGTGGATCCATAACTGGAAAAAACGTGGCTGGAAAACAGCAGACAAAAAACCAGTAAAAAATGTCGATCTCTGGCAACGTCTTGATGCTGCGCTGGGGCAGCATCAAATCAAATGGGAATGGGTTAAAGGCCATGCCGGACACCCGGAAAACGAACGTTGCGATGAACTGGCTCGTGCCGCAGCGATGAATCCCACACTGGAAGATACGGGCTATCAAGTCGAAGTTTAAGCCTGTGGTTTACGACATTGCCGGGTGGCTCCAACCGCCTGGCGAATTCGTGGCTTGTTTTTACTCTGTTTCATCGGATTTAGCGTTAAAGGAATAGTCCGTTTCCGGGCGACAATAAGTTGTAAGCAACCAAGCGCAGGAATATGCGCATTCAATAGTTTTCCACCGTGTTTGTTCCACGGGAGAACGTGGAAACGGCTGGCGTGTAGCACTTCAAAGTTCAACAAAGAGAGCCAGTCCAGCTGCCGCATCAGAGTAAACATCCGGCTGTTATAGGGCGAGGTTTTGCGCAATACCGGCACAAGTTTGCGTAATCCCATTAAACTGATGGGATTGAAGCCACTAATCACCAGCCAGCCATCATCAATCAATACCCGATCGGCTTCACGCAATAAACGATGCGGATCGGTGCACCACGGCAATGTATGTGCCAGTAGACAAACATCAACGGATTTATCGGCAAAAGGAAGATGAAGTGGGTCCGCCTGCACCTGGACGGGCATTCCTTGCGCAGAAACATTCACTTGATGAGAAACCGCGCACGCTTCGCAATTGATTTCTGCGCTTAAATTGCCAATCTTAAGCAGATGAAAACCATACATTTTAGTGAACCACGGGTTGAGCTGGCGCTCCAGCGCCTTGCGATAAAGCTCTCCCCAGGGCAAATCGCCCCAGCAATCAGGAGCCACGACAGTTTGAGGGACTCTTGCCGGTTTCATCACAACCTTCCGTTTCACACTGAGAGGTAATCTATGAATCTTAACAGTATTCCCGCCTTTGATGACAATTACATCTGGGTTTTGAATGATGAAGCAGGTCGCTGCCTGATTGTCGATCCCGGAGACGCAGAGCCAGTATTAAACGCCATTGCCGCCAATAACTGGCAACCGGAGGCCATATTTCTCACCCACCATCACCACGATCACGTTGGCGGCGTAAAAGAACTGGTGAAAAAGTTTCCGCAAATTGTGGTGTATGGTCCACAAGAGACACAAGATAAGGGAACAACACAGGTAGTCAAAGATGGCGAAACTGCCTTCGTTTTGGGGCATGAATTTAGTGTAATTGCCACGCCGGGTCACACTTTAGGACATATCTGTTACTTCAGTAAACCTTATCTATTTTGCGGCGACACGCTGTTTTCTGGTGGGTGTGGTCGGTTGTTTGAAGGGACAGCATCACAAATGTATCAATCACTTAAAAAGTTAAGTGCGTTACCTGACGATACATTGGTATGTTGTGCTCATGAATATACCTTATCAAATATGAAGTTTGCTTTGAGTATTCTTCCGCACGATTTGTCCATAAATGATTATTATCGTAAAGTTAAGGAGTTACGGGCAAAAAATCAAATAACACTACCCGTAATTCTGAAAAATGAGCGGCAAATTAATGTTTTTTTAAGAACAGAAGATATTGATTTAATTAATATAATTAATGAAGAAACATTATTGCAACAACCTGAAGAACGTTTTGCATGGTTAAGGTCAAAGAAAGATAGGTTCTGATAAAACTTTCTTGTCATCGGCTCCGTTCGCCGTTATGATCGGTCGTCTTTTAAGCAACTATTGACACACACATGAAGGCAAAAGCGATATTACTCGCCTCTGTCCTGCTCGTGGGTTGCCAGAGTACCGGCAACGTTCAACAGCACGCACAGAGCCTTTCTGCAGCTGGTCAAGGGGAAGCAGCAAAGTTTACAAGTCAGGCACGATGGATGGACGATGGGACGTCTATCGCGCCAGATGGTGACTTGTGGGCTTTCATTGGCGACGAGCTAAAGATGGGAATTCCGGAAAATGACCGGATTCGCGAACAGAAACAGAAATATTTACGCAATAAGAGCTATCTCCACGATGTAACTTTACGGGCAGAGCCGTATATGTACTGGATAGCCGGGCAAGTTAAAAAACGTAACATGCCTATGGAACTGGTACTACTACCCATAGTGGAGAGCGCTTTTGATCCTCACGCAACGTCTGGCGCCAATGCCGCAGGCATCTGGCAGATCATTCCGAGCACGGGGCGCAATTATGGTTTGAAACAGACCCGCAATTATGACGCGCGTCGCGATGTTGTTGCTTCAACAACTGCCGCGCTGAACATGATGCAGCGTCTGAACAAAATGTTTGACGGCGACTGGCTTCTGACCGTAGCTGCTTATAACAGCGGCGAAGGTCGAGTCATGAAGGCAATTAAAACGAACAAAGCGCGTGGGAAATCCACGGACTTCTGGTCGTTACCGTTGCCGCAGGAAACGAAGCAGTACGTGCCTAAAATGCTGGCATTGAGTGATATTCTCAAAAACAGCAAGCGTTATGGCGTACGTCTGCCAACGACCGATGAAAGCCGTGCTCTGGCGCGTGTGCACCTGAGCAGCCCGGTTGAAATGGCAAAGGTTGCAGATATGGCGGGGATTTCCGTCAGCAAGCTGAAGACATTCAACGCTGGCGTGAAAGGCTCCACGCTGGGCGCAAGTGGTCCGCAGTACGTGATGGTGCCAAAGAAGCATGCAGATCAACTGCGTGAATCTCTGGCTTCGGGCGAAATTGCTGCTGTACAGTCGACGCTGGTTGCCGACAATACGCCGCTTAACAGCCGTGTTTACACCGTACGCTCTGGCGACACGCTTTCAAGTATCGCTTCACGTCTCGGCGTTAGCACCAAAGATTTGCAGCAGTGGAACAAACTACGCGGATCTAAGCTGAAGCCAGGCCAAAGCTTGACGATTGGCGCAGGTAGTAGCGCACAGCGGTTGGCAAACAACAGCGATAGCATTACGTATCGTGTGCGCAAAGGCGATTCGCTTTCAAGCATTGCTAAACGCCACGGCGTGAACATCAAAGATGTAATGCGCTGGAACAGCGATACTGCGAATCTGCAACCAGGCGATAAGCTGACGTTGTTTGTGAAAAACAACAGCATGCCAGACTCCTGACAAACCAGATAATAAATATCCTCCGGCATAGCCGGAGGTTTTTCAAATGCGCCTATAAGGCTCTC
>OERM01000066.1_pt1 | contig 40002 bp, 34 predicted proteins | sample 1540021 | NCBI WGS metagenome assembly OERM01 (sample SAMEA3891245, study PRJEB23780) | metagenome | biome: terrestrial biome; feature: animal house; material: water of meat washing | place: Italy | collected 2015-05-12 | reverse complement strand
CTTAACAGATTTACGGAATTAGGTCGACCACTTACCCAAGTTACGCCTTAAATTTAGCTCAATTAGGGGCGCTTTGCATTTCCAATCTTTGTGCAACAAAGCCGTTTGAAGCGCAAAATTGATGAACAAATAAATTGCTCATAGGGCTATTCTGCCGTGGCTTTTTTATGCTAACTTGACGTAATGAGTCAATTTTTTGACGTATTGAGACAGGGATTGTGGAAATGAATCAGGATGATTCGATCGCAGTTGAGTACCCGAGAAATATCCATGAGGATATGGTGCATAGTTCAGGGCTACGTGGCTATCTAGAGGTAATGCAACATTTGGGCATCGACCCAATGCCGTTGTTGGCCAAGCATGGAATTCAACTTGCACAATTACAAGATGACAATGCATGGATTTCACATACAGCACTAATCCAACTTCTAGAAGAAAGTGCGCAACAGGCCAACTGTGCCGATTTAGGTTTGCGGATCTCACAGTATCAAGATATTGGCATTTTGGGTGTACTTGGGCTGATCTTACAAAGTGCATCGACACTTCATGAAGTGATTAAATACAGTTCAGATTTACTGTTTTTACATGGTTCTGCACTACGTTTATATATCAATGATCGTGTTAGCACAGATGCATTTGAACCCAGCTCGGATATTGTAGAGCTTATTTTTGATATTCAGCTCCATGACGCTACGCATATTTTGAGTAAAACGACAAACCATGGATCTGGGGCTTGCTGTGTGTCATCGGGTTCTACGTTATTTGAGTGGTGAGCGTTATCAGCCGCTCCGAGTTGCACTACCGCACAGTCCAATTGCGCCCTTAAATGTGTATAAACGGTTTTTTCATGCCGAAGTCATGATAGATCAACAGCATGCAGCTTTGTATTTTCACAAAGATATGTTGAATATTACTTTAGATAACCTGAGTTCGACGAAATCTGCTTAGCCTTTTAGCATATTTTGGAAAGTTGGCTTATTGGGATTCAAACAATAAGCCACTACAGCAGCCATGATATTCACCATGAAGTTATTTACCGAACGATGACGTGAATGTTCAAGTTGATGTAAATTTTTTAATTGATCATTCACTGTTTCGATCAATCCTCTTCTGCAAAGTAATTGTTTTTCTTCTTCAGTTTGGATGGGTTTATTTTTCATATTCCGACGTGATGGGGTCAATATTTTCAGTCCTCTTGCTGCTAAAGCTTCGGCTTTTGCTTTGCTCAAATAGCCTTTGTCTCCGAGTAGGATTCCTTTTAATTCTTGAGTTAAAGATTCTAATATAGCAACATCATGAACATTTCCCGATGTCAGTTTGAAATTAATAATTTCACCTAAATTATTGATAACGATATGTAATTTAAAACCATAAAACCAACCCGTACTACTTTTTCCACGGCCGGCCAAGCCTTTAAATACACGATGCCTTTTAATCCGAAGATTATGGCAAACTACCAATTTAGTGGAGTCAATGATACTGATTCCCGTATCTTTTCCTTTCACCTGGTGGAAGAAACTACTCAGAGCTTGCAAACAACGGGGCATGATTTCAATAAATCGGTTGTAGCTAAGCAGTTTAGTAAAAGCAGATTTCCAGAATGGAACGATCATTTGGCAATAAAAATATTTGAAGAATCTAAAACCGGATTGATGAAATAAAATGACAATGGTCATTGCTTCAGACAAGCTCAAGGCTGACTTTTTCAGCTTGGATTTTTGATCAGAAATTAAAGCTTTTTCTAAAGATTCATTAAATGTTTTGCAGAAATCGTCCAAAATACAAAATAATTCGGTAATATGATCCATCGAGAAGCCTTGTTTTATAACATTTTGTATTGAGAACCAATATGTTATAAATTCAGGGCTTTTTTTCTACTCTTTTTTATATCGAACTCAGGTTATCAATAGACAGTGGACCGAGTGCCGTCAGTGAAGCAAGTAAGAGAATCCAAGCGTTGGAATAGACCGCTTTTTCCTGTGTAGTCGACATAGGATTAATTTATGTTTTGGAAGGAGAGTTTGCAGACAAGTTTACACGCTCCATAGTATGATTTATACCAGAGCAGGTGAAATTTCACATATTCTCATATTTGAAAATTGTCCAACCCTAAGCGACAAACAAAGGTGCCCTTTGAAAGCATGGCTGACCAGTCTAAAACAGGCTACTTATAATACAACCTTCATGTATAACCTCCGCATGGTCATTACCTTTGCAGGGACTGCTTTTGTTCCATATTTTATGGGTTTTCAGCTGGCAACTATTCCGCTGACACTCGGCGCAGTTGCTGCGGGTTTAAGTGATATTGATGACCGCTTTTCCGTGCGGATCATGAATTTAATTTTTACCTATATTGGCTTTTTCATTACCGCAACGTCGATTTACTTTTTATTTCCGCACCCAATTTTATTCGCACTGGGTCTAATCGTTTCGTGTATTGGTCTGATTTTACTGGGCTCACTGGGACGTCGTTATGCCACCATTTCCTATGGTTGCTTAGTGGTTTCCGTTTACTCCATGCTCGGTGTCGGACTTTTTGACAACTGGTATACACAACCGTCTCTGCTGGTGATTGGAGCAATTTGGTATAGTATTATTTCAACCATCAGTTTTCTGCTCTTTCCCGTTCGTCAGGTACAAGACAATCTATCGAAGTGTTATTCCTCACTCGCCGATTTTCTGTTTGCCAAATCCAACCTGTTTGATGTCGATATGACAGCTAACAGCTATCAACAGAGCATGATTGAACTGTCGTTGGAAAATGGTAAATTAATTGCAATTTTCAACGACATGAAAACCGCCCTACTCACCCGTTTAAAAGGTGACCGTGGACAACGAGATACCCGTCGCAGTCTGCAATATTATTTTGTGGCACAAGATATTCACGAGCGTGCAGATTCAGCACATATTGACTATCAAAAACTGGCGAAAATTTTTCAACACAGCGATATCTTATTCCGCTTTCAACGAATTTTATCTATACAAGCCAAAGCCTGTAAGGACTTAAGCAGCAGCATCTTAAACCGTCAAACCTACACCCATAATAAACGCTTTAAACATGCTTTTGAAAACCTCCGTTTATCATTAGAAAAGCTCAGAGACGAACAACAATACGACCAAATTTGGGTCAATGCTCTGTTTTCACTGTATCAAAACTTAAAGTCGATTGATGCACAGCTACGTAACTTAGAAACTGAACGCAATATTAAACTCGATAAAACCAAACATATCGAAAGCCAGCTCAAAGATGATGACCTGAAAGGCTGGGATGACATTAAGGTTCGGATTAAACAACATCTCACCCCAGAGTCGGTTTTATTTCGACACGCGATTCGTCTGTCTATCGTGCTATTAGTTGGATATATCTTTGTTCAAGTCACCAACATTGAATATGGGTACTGGATTCTACTTACAGCACTATTTGTCAGTCAGCCCAATTTCAACGCAACCAAACGTCGTTTACGTTTACGTATCGTAGGGACGTTGGTCGGAATCATTTTAGGGTATGCCGTATTGTACTTTGTACCTTCGATTGAAGGACAACTTCTCGTATTGGTTATCAGCGGGGTACTTTTCTTTGAGCTTCGCAGTAAACAATACGCTCAAGCCACCGCTTTCATCACTATCTTGGCGCTGATTAATTTCAACTTAGATGGTATGGGATATGAAGCTGCCCTTCCGCGCATGATGGATACCTTAATTGGCTGTGGTCTGGCATGGTTAGGTGTAAGTTTTATTTTCCCAGACTGGAAGTTCCGTCGCCTCCCCCGCACAATTTACCGTTCGCTTTCCGCTCAATGTGATTATTTGGCTGAGGTGATTGAACAGTATAAGTCTGGACGCAACAATGGCCTGAATTATCGTGTAGTCCGTCGTGCGGCACACAATACTGATGCCGAGGTTGCTTCACTCATTTCCACTTTAGCCACCGAGCCCGACTTTGACCCAACGCAAAAGAGCTTGGCGTTTGAGTTCTTGTGTCTCAATCATACTTTTATTAGCTATATTGCAGCTTTGGGGGCTCATCGCGAAAAAATTGACGACCCACAAATTTTAGAATTGATGGATCGCGCTTTTGACAATATCCAAGGTGCGCTCCTGCGGGATGAAATGCCTGATTTAACTGCGCAAAATATGCTACAGACCATTCGTCAGCGTTTAAGCCAAAATAATGAGGAAGATCAGAAGGCATTGATTATTTTACAACAGCTTTCCTTGATGTTTAGCATCTTGAATCAGTTCAGTCGTTTGAAGCAAAGTTTAAGCCACGAACGGGATCATGAGGCCACAGAACTGGCTTCATTATAATTTGGGTGATTTTGGAACAATATACTCACTGAAATGCTCTAAATGATGCTAAACTTTTTGCAGTTTTAAATCTGTTACTTTCACTATGACCGCGAAAAATTTATACGCTTATACTTTACAGCCTGTGACCTATGAAATCACTGAAGCTGAACAACGCGATGCTCAATTAAAAATTTGGCGTAGCACAAACAAAATTAGCATGAAAGCTTGGATCATCATGGCTGTCGTTACAGCCCTTTCGATTCTTGGCCTAATTTTACTCAAGAATTATTCAACCATCTTTTGTTGGGTCGCAATCGCCTGCGTCGTGGTTTACCTTTTAGTCCGTAAATTCGGTTTAGAATGGTATGTGAAGCGAAAAATGAATGAGTTTCCAGTTCAGGAAATTAAAGGCATTCGTTTAGGTGTACAACCTCACGGTCTGATTATGCGCCAGCAAATGGGCATGCAAGAAGGTGTCGGTGCAATCGGTTGGAAAGATATCTACGAATGGTACAACACACCTGAGTTTTTGTTGATTAAATTCAAAGTGAAAGGCCAAGAAGGTGCATACATTCTGCCAAAACGCATGGATAGCAAAAACTTCTCGTTTAATACGATTCGTAAACATTTAAAAGAAACAGTTGGTGAAGCGCAGCCACTTTAAGTCTTGCTTTCTCCTCTGTAAAAAAACCTCCAACTTTTGGAGGTTTTTTTATATCCCAAACCCTCGAATACAAATGATAATGAGAATAAATATTAATTTCTAAATCCATATTATCTTCTCAATCTTCAGGTATAATTTCCGCACAACAAATCGCTCACCATTAAGTATCGCCATGTTTAAAAAAACATTTTTCCAAGTGCATTGGTTTTTGGGAATCACTGCGGGTCTTATCCTGTCGCTTATGGGCGTCACAGGGGCCATCTATTCTTATGAACAACAAATCTTAAAATGGATGAACCCAGATAGCTATACCGTTCAAGCAATACAAAACAATAAATTAACCCCTGCTGAGCTGTATCTACATTTCCAAAAACAAGATCCTGCCATCAAAATCAATAGTATTACGATTGCTCAAGAGCCAACCACTTCAAGTACGGTCAATATCGAGAAAGAAGGCGCACGTCGTGGTTATAACATGATGGTGAACCCGTATACTGCTGAAGTCTTACCCGAAGTTAAAGGCCGTGAGTTTTTTAACTTTATTCAACAGTTACACCGTAATTTAACTGTCGGCCCTGTCGGTAAACAAATTACTGGCGCTTGTACCCTCATGCTTATTTTCTTTGTATTGAGTGGTCTGTACTTACGTTGGCCCAAACGTCATTCCATCAAACAATGGTTTTTTATTAAACCTAAATTGAAAGGACGTAACTTCATTTGGGATTTGCATGCTGTTGTTGGTACTTGGGTGGTGATTTTTTATCTGATCTTGGCCTGTACAGGACTGTACTGGTCTTATGATTGGTGGCGCGATGGCATGTTTAAAGTCCTCGGCGTTGAACGCCCACAAGCACAAATGCAAGAAGGACCCCGTCCAAATACTGGTGCAGCTCAAGGCCCACGTGGCGAACAGGCTGGTGCTCGTGGTGGCGAATCACGTGAGCAAGGTCGTGGCGGGCCACAAGGTGAGCACGCTGCACGTGGCGAACGTGGGCAAGGCGAACAACATGGCGAGCGTAAAGGCTTATCTCCTGAACAAGTGCAAATTGCTTTAACCCAAACATGGACAGGATTTAACGCACAAGTTGGTCGAGACTATTCAACCCTGACCCTAAATATTCCGAAAAAGCCTGACGGTACACTTGAGCTTTCATTTGTAGATGCAATTCCACAGCATGAGCGGGCGCGAAACTCAGCGGTCTTCAATTATCAAACTTCACAAATTGAAAAAATGGAGTTGTATGAGCAGAAGAAGCTGAATGAAAAAATCATGAGCAGTATGCTTCCTGTGCACCGTGGTAGCTTCTTTGGCCCAATTTATCAATTCTTTGCCATGTTTGCATCACTGATGATGCCACTGTTCTTTGTAACGGGTTGGATGCTGTATCTAAAACGTCGTAAGCAGAAGAAACTCACTCAGCAAGCCCGTGGTGGAGCGTTGAATGTTCCGGTTGATCCACATGCGAAACCATGGCTCATTGCCTATGCAACTCAAACGGGTGTTTCTGAACAAATTGCTTGGCGTACTGCAACCAGCTTACAAGAAGCAAGACAACCTGTAAGCGTTAAAGCTGTGCAACACTTAACGCAAGATGACTTAAAAGCTGCCGAACAAGTGCTTTTTGTTGCAAGTACTTATGGCACGGGTGAAGCACCTGACTTAGCCAGTAGTTTTGAAAAGAAATTTTTAAATACAACTTTGGATTTGTCACACCTTCACTATGCCGTGTTGGCTTTAGGCTCTCAAGAATATCCTGACTCCTATTGTAGTTTTGGACATCGTATTGACCGTTGGTTAAAAGCCAATGGCGCACATGCTTTGTTTGAAACGATTGAAGTCAACAACGCAGATAACAATGATATTCAACGTTGGAACAGTGCTCTTGCCTCTGCAACCAAACTTGAGCTTCAAGCCATGAATATTGACAAAACCTTTGATCAATGGAATTTGGCACAACGTGAAGTACTCAATCCAAATAGTGTCGGAGCACATGCTTATAATATTGAGCTAAAAACCAACTTCGATGCAACATGGCAAGCGGGTGATATTGCTGAAGTTCAACCAGGTAACAGCACAGCACGTATCCAAGCATTTATGCAAAAGCATCACATTGCAGCACAGAGCATCGTTGAGTCTTTAGCCATTTCGATTGAGCAAGCGCTTTGGGATAAGAACCTCAACACAGAGATTGAGCCTTTTGCCAATTTGGAACATTTACTGGAACAGTTGAGCCCTTTACCTACACGTGAATACTCGATTGCAAGTGTACCGACTCAACAAGTGTTACGTTTGGTCGTACGCCAACAGCAAGATTCAGAAGGTGAACTGGGCTTAGGTTCTGGTTGGTTAACCCAACATGCCGAGCTTCAGCAACCTATCGCACTACGTATTCGTACCAATGAATCATTCCACTTGATCAATGACAACCGTCCTATCATTTGTATTGGAAACGGCACAGGCATCGCTGGTTTAATGAGTCTACTCCATGCACGTACCCGCCTAGACTATACGCAAAACTGGTTGATCTTTGGTGAGCGTCAACGTGAACATGATTTCTTCTATCAAAGTACGATTGAAGCGTGGCAAACCACAGGCATGCTACAACGCTTAGATTTAGCGTTCTCACGAGATCAAGCAGAGAAAGTTTATGTACACCATAAACTACGTGAACAAGCCACTGAGCTTAAAACATGGGTTGAAAATGGTGCCGTAATTTATGTCTGCGGTAGCATTAATGGGATGGCGAGCGATGTCGATGCGGCGCTAATTGAAATCTTAGGTGAAGAAAAATTAGATCAACTCCGTCAAGAAGGTCGTTACCGTCGCGATGTTTACTAAACACTAAGTCTAAATGAAAAAACCGAGCCACAGCGCTCGGTTTTTTCATGCGTAAATTTGCTAGAATCATGCAAACGATAACCCACAAGCCTGTATGCAAAAATCAAAAAGAGTCATTAGTTTTATTATCGGGTCATTACTGTTCGCAGACGGCTTGTATTTTGTTTTACAACTACGCTTTAATTTTGGCACCCTCTTGCCCTTATTGATTGGACTAGGTCTAATCATTTATGCACTGGCTTATCCTAAACTTATCGCCTATATTCAAAGCAATACAATCAGACAATCAATATGGCGTTGGGCTTGGGCGATTTTCTTTGTTTGGGTTTTTAGCTTAGTCATTTTCTTCGTCTTTTTAGGCTTTTCAAATCAACAAAATACCCCTCATGTCGCTGCACCCGCTATTGTAGTTCTTGGCAGTGGTCTGAAGCATGGCAAACCGAGTCCAACATTGGCCAGCCGTTTAGATCAAGCGGCAAACTATGCCAAGCTACATCCCAACAGCATTATGGTCGTCAGTGGTGGCCTATCTTTTCAGCAAAAAAATAGTGAAGCTGAAGCAATGCGGCAGTATCTGATTGATGTACACCATATCCCAGCACAGCGTATTTACACCGAAGATCAAAGCACCAGTACCGAGTTAAATCTGATCAATAGTAAAAAGATTTTAGCCAAGCAGCATATTTCCCTACAGCAACCGATTGCTATTGTGACCAGCGATTTTCATATCCCCCGTAGCCGTGCTATAGCCATACGTCAGGGTTATCAAACGCCTATCATGATCAGCGCTCAGACACCTCTTGCCACTCGCTATAATGCATGGTTACGTGAGTATTTTGCATATTGGAGTGGTTGGCTACTCAATGAATACTAAAATGAAATCCTCATGAATTAATGGAGGCGAATTGTCCGTGGCGATGGTAATTGTAATTGTTTAAATAATTCAGGCTTCTGCATTGAAAATTGATATAAATAGTTTTTGATATCTAATAATAATTTTTCTGGAGCAACCAAGACATTTTGCCCTTCGGGGCTTAAATTCATCGAGACCGTGGTTTTTTCTGCACGTAAGAATGGAATCACTTTTTCGACTAAATCGCTAAGACCAATACTCTGGATTTCGTAGCCCGCCCAATTATCTTTCACCAAAAGCTGTGCTAAACCTTTACTCTGCCACATCGCAAAAGAACGTTGTCCAGTCGGCGTAGCACATAAAGCCCAGCCATCTTGATATAAGGCAATAACATGGCCTTGATGCACGATAGTTTCGATAAAAAGACGATAGATTTCAAGAGGATCGTAAGCAATATTTTGATTTTTAGACGCAGCTTTGCGTTGATATGGGTTTCTCATAAATCTGTCATATTTTAAAATTATTATTGCACAGAAGTGTATGAAAACAGCTTGAGATAAGCAAGGTTTTTACGATAAGGGAATATGGTGGGCGCTGACGGGATCGAACCGCCGACATTCTGCTTGTAAGGCAGACGCTCTACCAACTGAGCTAAGCGCCCTTAACGTCTTTATCGTTTGTGAGGTGCATTATAGAGAATCTTTACAGGCTGTCAAACGCTTTTCGGCTTGTTTTCACTTTTTTGCAATCGAGTGATTAAAAAATAGGTCAAATGGTATAAAAACAAGTATTTTCTGTATGTTATTTAACATATTTGCGAAAATTAAAATGATTATTCGCTAAATTTCTTTTCCTCAAAATACACATTTTCTATGATTAATCCCCTTCTTCTACTCAATATTCATATTTTAAATTACAGCGTTGAATACTCAATAAAATAAGCTTGCATATTTTTTAACAGCTATTTTTAGATTTAAAGTTTATGTTCGGAAATATAAACCAGTGCATTGCAATCAATTAGTTCAAATAACTCTATGACATCCGTATTACGCATACGAATACAGCCATGCGACATCGGCATCCCCATTGGTTCACTATCTGGTGTTCCATGAATATAGATATAACGTTGATAGGTATCGCAGCCTTCCCCGCGATTGAAGCCCTCTTCTAAACCACTCAGCCATAAAATCCGAGACAAAATCCAGTCCCGTTCAGGAAACTGGTTGGCTAAATCGGTGTCGTATACTTCCCCAGTAGGCTTTCGAGCAATAAAAACGGCATTTTGCGGTTGCTCAGCACCATGCTTTTCAGCAACCAGATGCCAACCTCGCGGCGTTTTACCACTATTTTCAGTTTCACCCATGCCATTTTTTCCCGATGAGATCAGATAAAATTTATTCTTTTTAGGCAGCGTTAAAGTCTGTTCAGCCAGATCAATCAAGACGTCTGCATCAGCAATTACATAAGACATCAGTTGTCCTCTATTTGTTTTTTATCTATTGATATATTGGGTTCTGGGCGTAACCATAACCATATTGCGACAAGCAGCATGGTGGTATTGGTAAATAATTTCACTAAAAATGGTGCATTGGTCAGTAGCATGATCATTCCACTGATCAACATCATGATACTGGCAAACCATTTCGCTTTACGTGGTACAGTTCCATTGGCACGCCATGCTCTTAACGTTGCACCATATTTAGGATGGTTGAGTAACCAAGCATCCATTTGTGGCCAACCTTTAGATGCAGCCCAAGCTGCCAAGATCAGAAAAACAGTTGTTGGCATACCCGGCAACAGTGCACCGATAAAGCCTAGGATGACAAAGATCACCACTAAACAACGCCAAAACAACGTTTTCATACCACTTTCCTGAGCACCGAATTGCGGTAGTATAAAGTGTTTTTTAATTTTATCCGTTGTCCTTCTGCATATTTAGCTTCTTTTTTAAGGCACTCACATGCATCTCATTTCACAGCATCAGTTGTTCGAACCTTGGCTCCAATTCAAACATCCATTGGTTCGCCAGTTAGCTTTTGCTGTAGCAAGTCCAAACATTTTGTCTGCGTTGCCATCAGAGCTCGATATACAACATACTTTTCATTTTCATCCCTCACAGATCTGGCAACAGCACTTTCAAACCTATTTACCTCGCCTTAAACAGCTCGATCAAGGCCCTAAAGAACTTGAAGACTTTATGGCTCAGTTGAAAAGTACCCGTCTAGGTCTACGCTTTGAAATGTTCATGTGGTTTTGGTTACGGGATCATCGCTATCATGCATATGAATTATTGGGGCATAGTATTCAAATCATTGATGGGGCACGGACTACAGGTGAGCTGGACTTTTTAATTAAAAATACCGAAACCAATCAAATCGAGCATTGGGAAGTCGCGTTGAAATATTATTTGGGTGAAACAGATCTGAGCTTAACCACATGGTATGGGTTGAATCGTACCGATACTTTAAACCGAAAACTAAAACACTTTACCCATAAACAGTTTCAATTCCAGCAAGCTTTAGACACAGACATTCAGACGCGCTTTGCCGTTTTAAAGGGGCAACTCTTTCTCCCTCTAACAAATGGTTTCACGGCAGTTGATGCTTTAAATCAATACTCCCTTCCCAATTGGCTCAATCCTGACCGTCGACTAGGTACTTGGGGTAACATCATTCCAACGACCGACTTAAATTACTATCGCCTACAGCGTCAAGAGTGGATTTGCCCAAATGCGGAAGTCAGCAGCGAAAATGCACATTGGTGGACCAATGGCCTGTACTTACAAAATCAAAACAATCAGTTTTATATGTACCGAAATCCAAATTTGATTTTAACTTGATTTTGCAGAAGTTAGTTTATACAAAAATACATAACGCAACATACGCTTACTCATCTCCTGTAAAACGATGCTATTGTTTAAAGTGTTTATTTTTTAATCTTAAACAACATCAGAACAAAATCATTTGATGAATACACTAAAAATTTTGGAGACAGCGATGAAAAAAATTGTTTTAAGTTCACTAGTGATGCTTTTTGTTTTAACAGGCTGTAATACCGTCAAAGGTATGGGTAAAGATGTCTCTTCAGCAGGTAATGCTGTATCACATACCGCTGAAAAAACCCAAGATGAAATCCGCAAGTAGTTAATATTTGCATAAAAACCTTATCAATAGATAAGGTTTTTTTATTGCTAAGTTTCGCATTCCAGAGATTAATCGCCTATTATAGTGCCGACTGTTTTATTGACTTTGAAATGCGCATGACCTCTTCTGCTACTCTCGATTTAAGCCTCCAACTTTTACGTCAGCCATCGGTTACACCTGTGGACCACAACTGTCAAAATATTATGGCTGAACGCTTAAAAAAAATTGGTTTCAACATTGAGTCTATGCGCTTTGATGATGTTGATAATCTATGGGCACGAAAAGGTACTGAAGCACCTGTATTCTGCTTTGCGGGTCATACCGATGTCGTTCCTACAGGTAATTTAGATGCTTGGAACTCAGACCCATTTGCCCCTGAAATTCGTGATGGCAAGCTTTATGGTCGTGGCAGTGCAGACATGAAAACTGCCTTGGCTGCAATGGTGGTTGCTTCTGAGCGCTTTGTTGCAAAACACCCAAATCATAAAGGCTCAATCGCCTTCCTCATCACCTCAGATGAAGAAGGTCCATCGATCAATGGCACAGTCAAAGTGATCGAAACACTCGAAGCCCGTAATGAAAAAATGAAGTGGTGTTTGGTGGGTGAACCTTCAAGTACACATCAACTGGGTGATATTGTTAAAAATGGTCGTCGTGGTTCACTCAATGCAGTACTGACAGTGAAAGGAAAACAAGGTCACGTGGCTTATCCACATTTGGCTATTAACCCGATTCACATGGCGTCTAAAGCCGTTGCTGAACTTTGTGATACGGTTTGGGATCAGGGCAACGAATACTTCCCTGCGACATCGTTCCAAGTGTCCAATATTCAAGCTGGTACAGGGGCAACCAATGTCGTCCCAGGTACCATGACCGTGACTTTCAATTTCCGTTATTCAACTGAATTGACCGCTGAAGAATTAAAAGCACGTGTTTTAGAAATTTTGGATCGTCATGGTTTAGTCTACGACATTAAATGGACACACTCAGGCTTACCATTCCTGACGCCAGTGGGTGAGTTGGTGAATGCGGCTAAAAATGCTATTCGTAATGTGACTGGTGTAGAAACTGAGCTTTCAACCTCAGGCGGAACATCTGATGGTCGCTTTATTGCTCCTACAGGTGCTCAAGTACTTGAACTTGGTGTTCTCAATGCCAGCATCCATCAAATTGATGAGCATGTGAATGTGGCTGATCTTGAACCGCTTGCTGAAATTTACGAACAAATTTTAGAAGGCCTTTTGGCATAAGCGTACAAACCCATATAAAAAAGGAACTCAATTGAGTTCCTTTTTTATTGCATTCAAACTTAAGTAGAAAGACCTAAACTCGCCTGAATTTTATTTAAATTCGGTATGTGGTAAGTCTCATCCCCCATACGCACTAGCTGGAAAATAGTGGGATCATTCACAGGACTTTCATCATCAACAATTTCAGAAATACGTAAACGAATCGACTTCGGCATTTCATTACACATCAAAGCAAAGCGCTGAGAAGCATCATCCCCTTCAATCACCAGCGCCACCCCTTCCATTTGGTCTGGACGGTTGATGGCATAAACAGGCAGATGAAGATCGTGCCATTCCACCGTTTTCACTTGCGTATCACTATCGAGCGCTGAAAGTACAATATTTTGAGGCAAGAGCATGGGTTTTTTACCATGACATTCAATGATATAAGCATCAATAAAACCCGTTGATACTGTAATCAGATATTGCAATTCTTGCTGACTGATTTGCTCATTCATGCTCTTTGAAACATTTGCATTCATTTATTTACCCCTGCTTTTCAGCCAATAACTGCTGAATGTTGGCAAGTAATTCTGCCTCTTGGAATGGTTTGCCCATGTAGTGTGTCACGCCCAAGCTGAAAGCACGTTCACGGTGTTTTTCACCCGTACGCGATGTAATCATAATAATCGGCAAGTTCTGGTGAATTTCGTGGTGACGAACCAAGTTCGTTACTTCAAAACCATCCATACGTGGCATTTCAATATCCAGCAACATCAAGTCTGGTTTAACACTCTCCAGCTGCTCCATCGCATCGACACCATCTTTTGCAGTCACAATATCAAAGCCTTGGCGCTCTAATAAGCGCGATGTGACCTTACGAACCGTGACCGAGTCATCCACAATCATCACTAAACGACGTGTATCCTGATGGCGACCAAAGTCACGGTGATCAGCTGCATGCGTCACACGCTTGGTACTTAAAATCTGACGTGCAATGTTCTGACCATCTAAAATCAAACACACATGGCCATCACCCAAAATCGTTGCACCCGCAATTGCACCAATGCTGGCAAACTGTTGTCCAACTGGCTTCACTACAATTTGCGCACGTGAACCAATCAGCTGATCGACCAACAATGCAATGGTTTGTCCACTATTGCCTTTAATCAATAGCACTGGCAATGAATGTCCAATATTACTCAAACGCGGAATCGGCTGATTGGATAAAAACTCAGATAAATAGCGCAGTTTATAACTCACACCATCAATTTTGAATTGGTCATCTTTGCTGTGGAAATACTGATCCAATGCTGTTGGAGCAATACGCACAATACGATCAATCTGCGCCAATGGAATCGCATATTGTTGATCACCGGCTTTCACCATCAGGGCATCATTCACCGCCACCGTAGTCGGTACGCGAATAATGAAGGTTGTGCCGAATCCAATTTCCGATTCAACCGTGACATGTCCACCCAGTGCTTTAATTTCACTTTGTACCACATCAAGACCGACACCACGTCCAGAAATTTGCGTCACTTCTTTGGCCGTACTAAAACCCGGATGGAAAATAAACTGTAAGATTTCCTGTTTATCTAGCACTTGATCGGCTTTAATTAAACCTAAATTTAGCGCTTTCGCTTTAATCGTGCTTTCATCAATACCCTTACCATCATCTTTAAAGCTGACGATAACATCTGTACCTTGACGACTAATGTTCAGTTCAATTTGGCCTGTCGCTGATTTTTTCGCAGCGCCACGTTGTTCCGCATCTTCAATACCGTGGTCGATTGCGTTACGTAGCATATGCTCAAACGGCGTAACCAAACGTTCAAGAATTGTACGGTCCAACTCACCTTCAGTGTTATGAACGACCAATTCCGTTGGACGGTTCAAGGTTGAGGCTGTCTGACGCACAATACGTTGTAAACGCGGCAACATACGTGAGAACGGCACCAAACGTGTCCGCATTAAGCTTTCTTGAATCTCCGCTTGAATACGGGATTGTTGTAATAACAAGCCTTCCGCATCACGAATTTTCTCAGCCAAAGTGCTCTTGAAGTCGACCAAATCCGAAGCTGATTCGGCTAAGGATTTAGACAATTGATTCAGCGATGAATATTGGTCCATTTCCAAGGGGTCAAAGTCTGCGTAGCGCGAGTTTTCAGAACCATGCTTCGCAATAATTTGACTCTCAAGCTCGCCTTCCATTCGACGTAACTGATCCGCCAAACGCTTAATTGCAAGCTCCATCTCGTTCAACGTATTGCCGAGTTGACCTAAATCCATTTCAATACGTGAACGGTTAATTGCATTTTCACCTGATAGGTCGATCATTTTTTCAACCAAATCAGCTGAGATACGGATCATCTCATTACCGCCATCCAAGTGAGTCGTTTCTTTCCACTCACCCAGCATTGCTGGCGGCTCCGTACCATCACCCTGCACAAACTCAAAACTTGGTACCGCATTGAGTAAATCAATTTGAGTTACACGCGTCGGTAATTGCGCAATCACATCCACATAATCAATAGATGCTAAGCTATTTTTCAAACCATCATAATTACTGAAATCACGTTTGAAGATGGCTTGTTTTAACCATTCAAATGCAGTTTGCAATAATGGGTCATACACGTTTGAACTGAAATTATGTACAGCAAATTGCTCAAATGTGGTTTCTAGTTCATAAGCAATCGCACCAACGGGTTCATTCTCCGCCATACGCGCGCCGCCTTTTAAGCTGTGCGCAGCACGTTGCAATTGTAGTAACACACTACGGTCACTACGTTGTTCAGTCCACTGTTTCAGTAAGCCATCCGTAGTCGCTAAAATTTCTTCAGCTTCTTCCAAGAAGGTTTCTTCAACAATTGATAAAAGACTAGCTGCTTCTTCAACAGCGTTGACTGCTTCTTCTTGGACAGGTGACGGAGTATCCAGCTGTTCAACGACAGTAACGTCAGTGTTATCAACTACACTCGGCTCTTCAATCGCAGTTGCTGACTCAACCGCAGCTGCCTCAGCTTCAATCGTTCTATCTATATTAGATAAAGGTTCTTCAACTGCCGCAACAAACGCTTCAACTAAAGGCTCGGATACTGTAGTTGTAACAGTCGTACCCTCAACTAAGCTCTGAATGTTATGCAGTACCTTAATGGTCGCTGTTGCTGGATAATCAACCTTCTCAGTACGAATAACCTGAATTCGGTCTGCGACGTCATCCTGTACTAAGCGAATAATGCTGATCAACTGTGGCGTTGTGGCTATTTGCTGACGAATCACACGTTCATAAATAGACTCTAATTCGTGTGCAATCGAACCAATAAAAGGTGCAGAAATCATATTGGCACCACCTTTTAAGGTGTGCAAATAACGCATTAAATTATTGAGTGCCGCGGTATCATTGCCATTTTTAGACCAAGTATTGAGATCCTGATCCATCCCCATCAATAATTCTTCGGCTTCTTCCAAGAAGATATCAAGCAAATCATCATCAAAATCGGTATTGGCCGTATTCGATTGCTTGTACTGATGATCCGATGCAATTTGCTGCGAAATCTGCGCAAGATCAAGGCTTGGTTGTAAAGTATTTCCAGAAACAATAGCCTCAGCAACAGGTTCAATTACCGTCGTCGAAGTCGATTCAACATCTTGCTGTACGAAGGCCATTAATTCATTCAGAACTTTATGCACTTCTTCAGTCAGAATGACACGCTGACCCGCAGCTAAAGTGTCAAATAAATGGATAAATTCTTGATGTGCCTGACCAAATAACTCGTATGCATAATCTACATTGAGTAATTCAGGCTTTTCCAGTAAGGCTTGATAACCTGCATATAGCTCAAAAGTAAAATCATGAATTCCTTGAGCAGCACGGTTATTGGTGAATTCCAGCAATTGTTTTGCTTGTTCACCTAAGTGCTGAATATAGTCTGGATATTCAACCTTAGCACGCTGATCAAACTCAAACTCGGCATCAAGCAGCAGATCAATATTTAACTCGATCAGCTTCGAGACCATACCTTGTGGGTTTAGCTCATCAGCTACGTCTTCAATACTGAAACCATAGTTATCCCAAGCCGTAGTGAACGTGGCGTAAATCACGTCAAGCTGTTCGTTCGTACCACGCCCAAGCACGTGTAAATAGTCACGTACAAATTCAGCATATTGGGTGAGTAACGAGATTTCCTTCGAGGTAGAAACGATCTCTTCTTGAACCAAGGTTTTAAATAGATTTTCGACTTTTGAGCTGGCATTAAAGACATGCTCAATTTGCGCCATAGACGAACTACCGCGCAATGTATGTAAAGCACGGATTAAACCATTGTAATCTTGTACTTTGGCTTCATCTGCATTTAAGAACTGATCGATAGTCGCTAAATGGTCTTCCGCTTCTTCAATGAAGATCGCTAAAGTTTCTTCAAGGACATCATGCACTTGATCATCCTGTTCAGAAGCAGCTGCAACTTGTGGCTCAGAGTCAACCACATCGATATCGATCAACTCTAATCCCGTCACGACATCATTACTATTTAGATGATTAGACAGTTGTAGCAACTCTTCTAGAGCAGGTTCTAAACTTTGATTTTGTTGTAATTGTTGTCCAATTAAAACCAATGGACGAAGATCAAGATCAATTTCCTGTACCGCTTTAAATGTCGGATACAGTTTAAATTGATACAGTTTGAATACCGTTTTAGCAAACTTTTGAACCGTTGCCGTGAGCGGCACAGCCCCTGAAATCACACGATTTAAGGTATCTTCAACCGCCCATGCTGTTTCACCTGCTGACTTTGCCCCCACCATACGACCAGAGCCTTTTAAGGTATGGAAGTGACGACGTATGCTCAACAAGGTTTCTTGATGTGTCGGTTCAGCGTACCACTTTTCAAATAATGGATCTAACTCAACGAAGATTTCTTCAATTTCTTCAACAAAAATTTCAAGAATTTCTGCATCTTGATCTAGATAACTATCTTCCGGAAGCGTTGTCGTTTCAACTAAATGTTTTAATATTTCTTTCATAGCTAAGGCTTCTTGCGTTGTCAGCTACCCAAAAAAGGTGCATAAACTTCATTATAACCATCATCCCAAACCAGTCTTTTTGCTCAAGCTAATTGAGTTGATGTGTATCCTGATTTTGGTATGCTACTCAAGCGATGAGCAGCATACCTCCCCCAAAGCAAGCGCTTAATCAGGCAGTTTAAAGTCTGTTACAGACTCACGTAACGCTTCCGCCATGTTCGCAAGTTCAGAGACTGAACGTGCTGTATCGAACGTCGCAGTGGTGGTTTGTGAGGTAATTTCTTGTACGACGTTCATCGTAGTGGCAATATGACCTGCAGACGCTGACTGTAGCTTTGCTGCATCCGAAATGTTTGCAATCAATTTCGCCAAATTACCTGATACGTTTTGAATCTCATCCAATGCAACACCCGCATCCTTAGATAAGTTCGCACCGCGTACAACCTCAGACGTGGTTTGTTCCATCGAAATTACAGCTTCGTTGGTGTCGGTCTGAATAGTTTTTACCAGTGTTTCAATCTGCTTGGTTGCTGAAGCTGAACGCTCTGCAAGACGCTGTACTTCATCTGCAACCACGGCGAAACCACGACCTGCTTCACCTGCCATCGATGCTTGGATCGCTGCGTTTAAAGCCAAGATGTTCGTTTGGTCGGCAATATCGTTAATCAAGGCAACGATGTTACCAATCTCTTGCGAAGATTCACCCAAACGTTTAATACGTTTAGAGGTTTCTTGAATCTGCTCACGAATGATATCCATACCTTCAATTGAACGGTTTACAACGTTCGCGCCATTTGCAGCAATTTTTACTGAACGTTCTGCTACCACCGCTGATTCTTCAGCGTTTGAAGATACTTGGTCAATTGACATTGCCATTTCGTTAATCGCGGCAGATGCACCCGCAATTTCTTGCGCTTGGTGTTCAGATGCTTCGGCTAACTGGTTGGTAATCCCCTGCGTACTTGCCGTATATTGTGCAACCTCTTGAGAGGTTTCAGTAATACGCGATACAAGGTCACGTAATTGGTCAATTGCGAAGTTAATCGAGTCGGCAATTGCACCCGTGAAGTCTTCAGATACCGTTGCATATGAACGTAAGTCACCATCTGCAAGATCGGCAATCTCATCCAGTAAACGTAAAATCGCGTTTTGGTTACGGTCATATTCATCTTGTAGACGAGATACACGTTTTTTATCTGATTCGCCACGAAGTACAAGTAATTTAAATACACAGAATAAGAAGGCAATCAGGGCTAGAATTAGACCTAAGGCAGGAATTGCAATCGCTAAACCTGTACCACCTGACAATTTGTTCAAATTGCTTAACAAAGCATCCGACTGTTCAAAAATCGATGATGACGCTTGGCGTACTTTAACGATTTGTGATGAGTTCTTTAAGACGGTTGCTGCTGCTGACTTCAGTACATCATCATATTCAGATTGAATACTGGTTAAAGAGTCACGCATTTCAGGGTCATTAATACGCTCTACACCTAAATCCGCACTGCCATTTAACTGTGCGTTTAAGTATGACGCGAAGGTTTCTGTATCTGAGCTAAAGTCATCCGCAGATTCACGCGAGTTGTCTGAACCGGTTAATACCGAACCAATTGAACGTAAAATACGTTCCGCAATGAATACTTGGTTTTTTGCAATTACGACTTGGTTAGCTGGCACATTTTGACGTGCCATTTGGTCAACCATTAAGTTGTATTCGGCCTGAATCCCCGGAATACTTTCACTAATCGCAATGTTGGTATCGTAGAGTTGGTTAATGATTTTTTGTTGTGAAGCAATTAAATCAATATTTTCAGAAACTTTTTTCCACTGTGCATCTACTTCACGCAGTGCGTCTGTGCTCGCGTGAATATCTTTTACTGTTTCTAAATTTTCAGCAAAAGACTTTTGTGATTCTGTCAGTTTTTTAATGGCTTCTGGGGTACCTGATGCTGTTGCTTCAGTTGCCTGACGCGAAATCGTTTGTGATAAAAGACGTAAATCACCCAAGCTACGGGTGAATTCGTTATTTCGAGGTACGCTATAGAATAGGTACAACAGTAAGAAAATTGCCAGTACGATACAAAATGCCGCACCCAAAATTAATGGCTTGGACTTTTCACTATCACCAAATACACGTGAAAACTGTTCCGTCTGTGATTGAAGTTTTGCTACTAAAGCATTTCCACCTGAGCGGTTACTGCTTCCATCCGTATTTTTCTTTTTAAGTTTAAAGCCCATGCAGCTTCTCCCCGATTTACGCCCTTATAATTTCGCGCGCGACAATGATATTAATTTATAAATTTTATAGATGCGTTCATATACTTTGGATTGTCTAATAAGCGACTGAATAAGAAAACATGCCATTGTTGGTTGTGTTGGTGAAAATACCCTTGGCAATATTCTTTTAAATTCCGATCTAAATCTTCATGTTTAGAAAAGAAACTTTTCTTATTAAAGTGCTGAATCCCCAGAACCTGATCTACAACTAAACCGACATAGTGGTCATTGTGACTAATACAGAGTACTTTTTGAGTTGGTGAATACGCACTGCGATGCCCTGATACATAGTGCGCTAAATCGGCAACAGAAAGTAAACGTCCCCGAATATTGGCCAAACCCACAACCCAAGGTTGAGTATTTGGCACTAAGGTATATTTCGGAGGATAAATTACCTCTGCAACTTCACCTAATGGCGCAACGAAATATTGCCCCATCATCTCAAAAGCAATGCCCGACCAGCGGTTTACCTCATTTTCGTTTGAAACGTAGTTTTTATTACCACGTTTAGCAAGTCGAAGTAATTCGATAAATCCATTTGCTGCCATAGAGCTTATCCTGCGTTCAGGTGTTGCTTAATCACATCAATCAGTTGGTTTTCATCAACAGGCTTGGTTAAATAATCACACGCACCTTGACGCTTACCCCATACACGGTCTGTAGCCTGATCTTTAGTACTGACGATCACTACGGGAATGTGTTTTGTTGTTGCGCCACGCGCAATTTGACGGGTTGCTTGAAAGCCATTAACGCCTGGCATCACCACATCCATCAAAACAAGATCAGGAAGTTCAGCTTGAGCCATGGTTACACCATCGGCACCATTCGACGCTTCAATCACTTCAAAACCGTGTTTCCCCAAAATTTCTTTAAAGCGGAATGTCTCTGTAGGTGAGTCATCCACAATTAAAATACGCGCCATAATTTTTTCCCCCAATTACACTTATATTATTTATGCTGAAACGTGATTACGAATCGCATTTAATAATTCATCTTTACTAAACGGCTTTGTTAAATATTCATCTGAACCGACAACACGCCCTTTGGCTTGGTCAAATAGACCATCTTTGCTAGAGAGCATTACGACAGGAATATTTTGATAATTTTGTGAATTTTTGATTAATGCACACGTTTGATAACCATCTAGTCGTGGCATCATAATGTCGACAAATACGATATCAGGATTGGCTTGAGCAATTTTTGACAATGCGTCAAAACCATCGACTGCAGTCACCACTTCACAACCTTCACGTTGCAATAATGTTTCAGCTGTGCGACGAATGGTTTTTGAATCATCAATGACCATTACTTTTAGATTCTGGAATTTATCGTCCATTTAATATGACCCTTCCCATTTTTAGAATGTTTGTAGAAACAGATTCGTAGACGCTTTACAAGTTACGTACACTTTTAACATATATTTACTTATATTTTCAACGAACAGTTTCCGCATAAAACCACACTTCATCTTCTTTTTAAGAACGGCTTCACACTTTCCTATACCCGTCGATTTTTTTTTGACTGATTATATTTTTTATTCCTAAATTTAGGACTAATATAGCACTATTTATTGCTTGTAAATAAGTAATTTAGTCAACTTTAAACTGGGGGTATCGATGCTTAGGGAGTTTAATCACAAACTTGCTTTGATCGTGAAAAAAAGGATGACTGCGAAAGTCATTTTGCTGGCTTTGCTAAGTTTGCAGACCATCTCGATTATGGCCGATCCACCTAAAGCGGTCTGGTATCGATATTACGACAGTAAAGGCATCGCGAACGTCAGTAGTAGTGTCACCCCCAACCATATTCGTTATGGTTATGAAGCACTCGATAGCAACATGCAAGTGATTCAACGGGCTCGTCCATACAACGCAGAAAAAGATGCGCAATATGCGCCGCAACGTGCAGCAGCAGCCAAGCAACGCGAGTCAGATCTTAAATTAAAACGCGCTTATACCAACAGCCAAGTCGCCACTCAAAAACGCAATACTGCCCTTTCCTATATTTTAAAACAGATTAAGTTCCAGCAAGATGAATTAAAACAATTACAGAATGACCGTATTGGATTCTTACGCCAAGAAAAAGAGAACATGCGTAAAGGCAAAAGCAATCCGAAACCGCTCCAAGATATGATTGATTATAATTCCAAAAATATTGTGATGAAAAAAGAGCAAATACAATCGTTACAAAGTCACTATCGTAATACCAAGGCTGAATACGACAGAATTATTGCTCGTTTAAAAACACTTGAATAATCTGCGTCTTATTTACAGTGTGCTGACTTTCGCCGCTAGACCAAAGGATTTGACTCAATGCAGGCTGCACTACGTATAAAAAACAAATTAAGCCGCCAAGTGCTCCCTATTTTAAAACTCAGTCCGCTGTGTTTGTGCTTACTCCTCTCTGCCTGCCAAAAACAAGACGAGGCCACAGCTCCTACTTCGTCTACAGCTAAAATCGAGCTGATAGCAGAAGACTTAGTCCAGTTCCAAGAAGGGCCTTCTATCCAACGTACATCCTTTACTGGTACTATTCGCACCGTCAATCAAAGTTCCATTCAGGCTCAAGTGACAGCGACAGCAACCGCCGTCTCCGCTCAAGTTGGACAAGCCGTTCAAAAAGGGCAAGTGCTGGTTCGATTGAATAATCAAGATAATGCTGCGCGTCTTGCCCAAGCTCAAGCCAATCTTGCATCAACCCTAGCCCAAGCCAATCTTGCAAAAAGCATGGTTCAAAGGAAAAAACGTTTACTCGATCAGGGCTTTATTTCTAAAGTGGAATATGAACAAAGCCTTGTAGACTATCAAGCTCAATTAGAAAGTGTTCGCGCACAACAAGCCAATGTCGATATAGCCGAAAAAGCAGATCGCGATGGCACTATTGTAAGCCCGATTTCAGGGTTTATTACTCAACGTCAGGTAGAACCTGGACAAACAGTATCCGCAGGACAAACCCTATTTGAAATCATTGACCCGAGTCATTTAGAAATACAGGCCAAAATTCCAAGTGATCGACAAGCAGCTTTAAGTTTGGGAGAAAAAATTGAATATCGGCTGCAAGGCAATCCCCAAAAACTGACAGCCAAACTTATTCGTATTTCCCCAATTGCTGACCCCGCAAGCCGTCAAATTGAGTTTTTTGCTCAGCCAAATGAAAGTATTAACTCATTAAGTATTGGAACCTTTGTAGAGGGGGATCTCCTTGGTTCACAGTCCATCTCAGGGCAAATTATCCCGCTTGATACCATTCAGGATATACAAAACTCACCTTATGTTTGGGTGATTCGCCACAATAAAATTGAACGTGTTCATATAAAAGTATTGGAACAACGCTATAGCAATAACAGCGCTGTGGTACAGGGACTACAAACTGGCGACCGCATCAGTCGTATAAAGTTTAATGAAAAAGATTTGCATCAAATGGTGACAATCAATCCATAAAATAAGAAAAGGTTGTTGCTATGTGGTTAACCCGTATTAGTGTGAAATATCCTGTTTTTACCATCATGATGATGTTCTGTCTGATGGTTTTAGGCTTAGCCTCTTGGCAAAGAATGGGAGTTGAGGAGTTTCCTGATGTCGATTTCCCCTTCGTGGTGGTTTATACCACCTATCCAGGGGCATCGCCTGAAACAGTTGAGTCTGAAATCACCAAGAAAATGGAAGATCAAATCAATACCATTTCAGGTTTAAAACAGGTCATTTCTCAGTCTAGCGAAGGCTTATCGACCATTATTGCTGAATTTGATCTCGATGTTTCTTCCGCTATAGCCGCGCAAGATGTCCGCGATAAAATTGCACCGGTCACCGCTGAGTTTCGAGACGAAATTCAAGACCCGATTGTTGAACGTTACGATCCTTCTGCCAATGCCGTGATGTCAATTGTATTTGAATCACAAAACATGTCACTAAAAGAGCTCAGTTCTTATTTGGATCAGCGCATCGTTCCACAGTTTAGAACCGTTTCTGGTGTAGGGATAGTCAACTTATTGGGTGATGCCAAGCGACAAATTCGCATACAGATTGAACCCCACAAATTACAAAGTTTTGGGATTGGTATTGACCAGATCATCAACACGCTAAAAGCTGAAAATGTCGAGGTTCCGGGTGGAACGTTGAAACATGGTAACAGTGAACTTGTGGTCGAAATTAAGTCTAAAGTGATTCATCCTTTAGCCTTCGGCGATTTGGTGATTGCCAATAAAAATGGTGTACCGATTTATTTACGTCAAGTTGCAAGCATTTCAGACAGCCAAGCCGAACTTGAGTCAAGTGCCTATTTAGATGGTAAAACCGCGGTTGCGATTGATATTTTACGCAGTTCCGATTCAAATGTGATTGACGTGGTCGATGGTGCTTATGAGACCTTAGCAGATATTCAAAAACAGTTACCTGAAGGCACCACAGCAAAAGTCGTGGTAGATTCATCCAAAGGCATTCGTAACAGCATCACCGATGTTGCACGTACCATTATTGAAGGTGCAGCTCTTGCCGTTTTGATTGTCCTGCTGTTTTTAGGCTCATTCCGTTCCACCGCCATTACAGGCATGACGTTACCGATTGCTCTCCTTGGCACTCTGACGTTTATTTGGATCTTTGGCTTTAGCATCAATATGATGACCTTACTGGCACTATCACTCAGTATTGGTCTACTGATTGATGATGCGATTGTGGTCCGTGAAAATATTGTGCGACATGCAGACATGGGCAAAGACCCTGTCACAGCAGCCCTTGATGGCACCAAAGAAATTGGACTCGCTGTTTTAGCCACCACCTTAACCATTGTTGCGGTGTTCTTACCTGTGGCATTTATGGGCGGTATTATCGGTCGCTTTTTCTATCAGTTTGGCGTAACCGTCAGTACTGCTGTGCTGATCTCCATGTTTGTCAGCTTTACTTTAGATCCAATGCTATCTGCACATTGGGCTGAACAGCATAATCCACATAAACCACCCAATCGAGTCAAACGTTTCTTCAATTGGATTTCTGGCAAACTAGATAATCTCAGCCATGGCTATGAGAAATTACTCAAGCTTGCTCTGCGCTTCCGATTCATCACCCTCATGATTGCTGTGGCTTAGCTATTCGGTGCATTAGGCTTATCTAAACTAATTGGAACAGAGTTTGTCCCTGTTCCAGATAAAGGTGAGATTCGGATTAAGTTCGAAACACCTGTCGACGCCTCTTTGGAATATTCACAAGCCAAACTGCTGCAAGTCGATAAAATTATTCAGCAGCACCCTGACGTTCGAGCAACTTATGCGGTGATTAATGGCGTTACGGATCGTGGTAAAAACCATGTCAGTATTCGCGTAACCGTTACGCCACGCACAGAGCGTAAGAAAAGCTTAACCGACTTAAACAATGAGTTCCGCCAACGCCTACAACAAGTAGGTGGCATTACTGTGACCTCAATTGCCTCCGCAGATGAAACGGTATCGGGCGGACAAAAACCCGTGATGATTTCCATCAAAGGTCCAGACTTAGCCGAACTCCAGAAGATATCAGACCGCTTTATGACAGAAATTGCGCAAGTCAAAGGCATTGTCGACTTAGAAAGCTCACTTAAAGCCCCTAAACCGACTTTAGGCGTGCATATTAATCGGGTCTTAGCCAGCGATTTGGGCCTATCGGTCAACCAAATTGCCAATGTCATTCGCCCACTGATTGCAGGGGATGATGTCACCACATGGCAAGATGACAAAGGCGAAACCTATGACGTTAACCTGCGCTTAACTGAAAATGCGCGTAGCTTACCTAGTGATGTACAAAACCTTTACCTCACATCGCAAAAAACGGATGCCAATGGTCAAGCTTTATTGATTCCCCTTTCTAGCGTTGCGCATTTAGAGCAAAGTCTGGGGGCATCGCAGATTAATCGTCGCGATCTAGCACGGGAGGTTTTAGTCGAAGCCAACACCGCAGGTCGCCCTGCAGGCGATATTGGTGCAGATATTAAAAAAATTGAAGACAACTTTGACCTTCCAGCAGGTTATAGCTTTGACACGCAAGGTTCAAACAAAGACATGGCTGAATCTGCAGGTTATGCCATGACCGCAATCACCTTATCGATTGTGTTTATTTATATTGTGCTAGGTTCGCAGTTTAATAGTTTTATTCACCCTGCGGCGATTATGGCTTCCCTGCCACTATCATTGATTGGGGTGTTTTTAGCGCTCTTCTTATTTAACTCCACCATGAACTTGTTTTCTATTATCGGTATTATCATGTTGATGGGTCTGGTGACCAAGAATGCAATTCTATTGATCGATTTCATTAAAAAAACCATGGATCACGGCGTTGATCGTTATCAAGCGATTATTAATGCGGGTAAAACACGCTTACGACCTATTTTGATGACTACTAGCGCTATGGTAATGGGCATGGTACCTCTGGCTTTAGGACTAGGTGAAGGAGGTGAACAAAGCGCACCGATGGCACATGCAGTGATCGGCGGTGTCATTACATCGACACTGCTGACCTTAGTGGTGGTTCCTGTGATCTTCACCTATTTAGATGACTTTAAGAACTTTATGCTGCGTCAAGTACGTAAAATCATGTCATAATAATCGACATTTTTCTGAGGTGGTGTCGACATGCCTCCTCATTTTTTATCGTATAATCTTTGACTTTCAAAGTTTAAAATTTTAGGACAGTTTCCATGCGCGCGAGTCGCTTTTTATTTGCAACGTTAAGAGAAACCCCAAATGACGCAGAAGTGATTTCACATCAACTAATGCTACGTGCTGGGATGATTCGTAAATTGGCTTCAGGTTTATACACTTGGCTGCCGATGGGCGTTCGCGTATTAAATAAAGTTGCAGCGATCGTTCATGAAGAAATGAACAATGCGGGTTCACTCGAAGTCCTGATGCCCGTAACTCAGCCAGCGTCTTTATGGGAAGAATCTGGTCGCTATGTCCAATACGGCCCTGAATTGCTTCGTTTCAAAGACCGCCATGGCAACCCTTTCGTACTTGGTCCTACCCACGAAGAAGTCATTACCGATCTTGCGCGCAATGAACTCAAAAGCTATAAACAATTGCCTGCAAACTTCTATCAAGTACAAACCAAATTCCGTGATGAAATTCGTCCACGTTTCGGTGTAATGCGTTCACGTGAATTTATCATGAAAGATGCTTATTCTTTCCACGCAAACCAAGAATCACTGCAAGAAACCTATGACATCATGTATGGCGCGTACTGCAAAATCTTTAGCCGTTTAGGTTTAGATTTCCGTCCAGTACAAGCCGATACAGGTTCAATTGGTGGTTCAGGCTCACATGAATTCCACGTGTTAGCATCAAGTGGTGAAGATGATATCGCCTTCTCGACTGAATCTGACTATGCGGCAAATATTGAAATGGCTGAGGCCATTTTAGTCGGTGAACGTGCAGCGCCAACCAAAGCTTTAGAAGTGGTCGATACACCAAATCAAAAAACCATTGCAGATGTCTCTAACTTCTTAAAATCTGATCCTGCACACTCTGTAAAAGCCTTGTTAGTGCAAGGTATTGCAGCCGAAGAAGGCCAAGCAACACCGGTAGTGGCATTGTTCTTACGTGGCGATCATGAGCTAAATGAAATTAAAGCCGAGAAGCATCCGCGCATTGCATCACCATTAACTTTTGCAACAGAAGAACAACTTGCTGCACTGGGTTTAACCGCTGGTTTCTGTGGACCACAAGGCTTGGTAGAAAAAGGCTTAACGGTCATTGTCGACCGTGCTGCATCGGTACTGTCTGACTTTGTTGCGGGTGCAAATGAGGTTGATAAACACGTGACTGGTCTAAACTGGGAACGTGATGCACAGTTCACCGAAGTTTATGACTTACGTAATGTGGTTGAGGGTGATCCATCTCCAGACGGTAAAGGTACGCTGCAAATTAAACGTGGTATCGAAGTGGGGCATATTTTCCAACTCGGTCAAAAGTACTCAGAAGCTTTGGGCTGTAAAGTTCTAGGTGAAGATGGCAAACCATTTACGGTAACCATGGGTTGTTACGGTATTGGTGTAACACGTGTAGTTGCCTCTGCAATTGAGCAAAACTTTGACGAAAAAGGCATTATTTGGCCTATGGCAATTGCACCGTTTGAAGTTGCCATTGTGCCTATGAATGCACATAAGTCTCCACGTACTTTAGAAGCAGCTGAAGCACTGTACGCTGAACTTACGGCAGCAGGTTATGATGTTTTACTGGATGATCGTAACGAACGTCCAGGCGTGAAATTCTCAGACCTTGAGCTTACAGGTATTCCTCACCGTATTGTGATTGGTGAGAAAGGCTTGGATGCAGGTACTTTTGAATATAAAGGCCGTCGTGATGCTGAATCTGTAAACATTTCTAAAGAAGAGTTATTGGCGAAAATTGCAAAATAATTCATTTTAGATTAAAAAATCCCGCGTATATCGCGGGATTTTTTATTAGATCATATATCTAACAGAACTTTAAACCACCGTAGCAGTTTGATCTAAAGTTTTGCCCTTGTAAGCTTAAATTGGTCAGTGGAAAATCCAAAGTCGTCGTATTCATTGGAACATTCCCAACAACTAAGGCAGAACCACCGACACATCCTGTTAAAAGATTACCGCAATTTCGAGGATTGTCCGTTAGATCTTTATTAATACCCGCAATGGTTTGTTTTAAGACTTCATTGGTAATTGCCACTTTGGTCGTTGGGCTTAAGCTACCCAGTTCGACTTCATCTTCCATTGCCAGCCACCAACCTTTATTCGCACCAACCGCAGCACCCGTCCATAGGATATCTTGTGATTGCAAAGATAATGATGCTGGGTTGTTTAAATACAGTGCATGAATTAAGCCTAAACTTTGGTTCACAGTGATATCTGTTTTAAGCCCAGTAATATTGCCGGACACCTGTTTATCTAAGTTTAAAAAACCGAGTACTTTAGCTGTTAATTGTCCACTAAAATCAATTTGCCCAACAGTACCCGTCCCTTTTAAAGTTACATCCTTCATTCGAGTCCCCGACACAACTGTCGAATTAATCGTAAAAGGCGCTGTAGTCGAAGATAAATTTAAATTATAAGTATCAGACGTATATGAAATATCATAACAAGGGTCTAAAAAACCACCTACACAAGTTGTCCCAGAACTACTTCCGAGTAATCGTCCTTGCACAATACCATTCATAGTTAATCCTGTATCCGCAAAGGTCATGCTACGAGCTGCTGTCACTGCAGTACCGGATGCAGTTTTGGTTTTCATATATCCACTAAAGGTATTAATTCCATTGGGTATCGCATTATTATTTGCATCTACATCATTATTGGTACCTAATGTCATCAAGCCTTTAATCTTTTCAGCACTCACACGAAAGCCTAACACCTCACGTGTTGCAGCTGAAGTCGGATTTTTAATCGCAAACTGAATAAATGGATTTGTGATTAATGCCGAAGTTGCTGCACGCTGATCCGATGTATAGTTTGGATCATCAGGTAGTCCACTTAAACCAATATGATCAATATCAATATCACAACTGTTGGCTCGAATGGAATTGTTGTCGCCACCACATCCCAATTGAAGCTTCTTAATATTGGCATTCAGCTCCAATTCTGCACTTAGGGCCAACTTATAAAAACCAATGTTTGATTGATTATATGTTTTCCCTTGTGCATCGGTTGTATTCGTCCCCTGCTGAAACTCTAGATTCATCAAAGATTGACCTTCAACTTCTGACAACTCCTCGTCATTTAAAGCGGTCATCGCATAACTTTGACTCAAGTCTAATGTTGCTGTGATTAGAATTGAAATTAAAGACTTATTCATTTTATTTATTCCTTGTCATTCTTTTTAACGCGGCGTAATCCCTAATGTGCTACGCATAGCCCCACCCGTAATAGCAATATCTGCAACCTTCTGCATGGTACCCGTTGGAGACAATGCAACTTCCGTTCTAAAGGCAGTTCCTTGTCCACCTGCTAATGCCTTATGGTTAAATTGCACTTGATTGTCTATGACAACTGAGTCCTTTTGCATATGAATTTTTCCATTCAAACCTAAGTGACCTTGCATTTTGTTTAAGTTAAAACTTGAGGTTTTTGTTGTTGTTCCATTGCTATCGGTATTACTGAGGCTAATAAAACTGCCTTTTTTACTTTCATTACTCAGGTCTGTACTACTCAACGTATTAAATTCAAAATTAGACTTAAATGAGAGGTAATTGCTTTGTGGTGTCCCACCTACAGCCTCAAGCCCTGGAATAATAAAGAGTTCGCCTTTACCATCTAACATAAAAGCAATCGATGCGAGAACATCATCTTTTTTTGCAAAGTTATTAATCGGCACGACTTCTTTGGCGCAGCTATCCACCCCTGCTGGACAGTTATATAGTGCACCCGGAAGCTGCCCGATTGCGATTTCCGCATTGGCAGCAAACAATAAGCTATCGGCTTTGATATAGATTTCATTTTCATTAAAACCAATCACACCATTGGCTTTAAAATATGAGTCAATATTACGTAAGCCTGTATAGTAGTTAACTTCTTCGCCATGCTTACTCATCGCACCATCAATGACGATAATAGACGTTGTTTTCGGGTTGCCTTGACTATCTTCACCATAACCATCGGTTGATACCGCGATGTCATAGCCCAACCCATCCTTCACTGTTCCAGCGGTATTGGTATATTTCTTGGCAAAAAATGCTGCATTGGCATTTAGGTTATAAATTGGAATACCTAAACCCCATGTTCCTTCGTTAGTATTGTTTACTGCAATCGAATTATCTGAAATAAAACGGGCTTTACGTGCAATAGCTTGAAAATCGAGCCCACGTACAGCAATAAAAGCCATATTTGAAGCATTGCCCGTTGGTGATGGGTTATAAATCAGCTCATAGTTTTGTGCACCCAATATCGTCTTAATTTGGTCATTGACCACAAAACCCATTGAGTTAGTGCGAATGTTATTGATATAAATCTGGCCAAAATCAATATAAGCATTTTGACTGTTTATTGCTGAATTGGGGTCAGTAGAAGTACGTACATTGAGCGGTGATAAATTTGAAAACTCGATGGCGTAACTGCCTGTACCAGTGTGTCCTAATTCAAACGTTGTTGGTGTGCTAGCACCAAGCAAACTATTCCCTGCACGGGTAAAGTCAGCCGATACATTTAAATGTAAGCCGCCCGCATTCTTAAAACCATAACCTGCAGATGCAACCACCTCATTTTCTTGAACATTACCGTTAACACGATTGACCGTATTAAACTTAGCAACACCAGTTTGGTCAGCATTCAACGCGATCTTGCCATTGGTTAATGCACCCGATGCCCCTATCCGAATTAAGTTCCGGTGAGTCGAGTTTGCTGAGCCATAACGTAAATCAACGTTTAACCCCGGATTTGTGGCATTGCCTACACGGCTGTCATGTACATCTGTCTTATCTTCCACTCGACCTAAAACAACAATATTATCGCCAACACTGCCCTTTGAAGTGAGAACCACACCTTCCGTTTCATCGATATAAAGATATCCATCAGCAGATAAATTGAAGTTGAAATCTTTTAAGGTTAAATCTTGATTATTCTGTCCATAACTAATACTAGCATTCTGCAATTTAAAATCTAAATGCACCTTTGAGTCGCGGTTAAACAGCCCATTCGTCGTTGTCAAGTACACTTCAAAAGGTGAAATAGTCGAAAGCTTAAAACTTCCTAAATTTTGATCCGTTTCACCCGTTGCACAATTTGGTGAACACATCAGCATGATTTGGGCAGCCGTTGCGGTAAAAGGTGACACACTGGCAGAGAGCTGAATGCCAACCCCTTGCGTACCATTGGCTAATTGTGTTGTTCCCACATCAAAATCGAGTTTGGTTTTAATGTTGTTATAACCAGTCGCCGTTTTAACGTCAATATTATGTAAACCCAGTTTAATCGGTGTTTTTCCGACTTCCGCTGGATCGACCCAATTCAATTGTTTAATGTCAACTTTTGAAGCTTCATGGGTAATTGAAATACCATCTTGACCCGTTACATCACTTAAAATCTGATCATTCAAAGCTTGTAATGCATAACTTTGATTCGCTGCACAGATACACAGTGTCAGAAGGTTTAGTTTTATTATTTTATGCATCTCAATATCCTTTTGAAACTATGTGTCTAACAGCGGCTACCCGCAGTGCCCGAGCAGTTATAGCTAAAGATTTTTAGATTTCCATCCAGATGTAAGTTTCCGTGAACATTTAAGCCCATAAAACCTTGTTCTTGACCTTTATCAAAAGTGGGTACAGTTTTACTCGTACCATAACTGTTATACGTTGAGGTATTGAAATATCCATTTTCACCACTTTCTACTGAAAGGCTGGCAAAACCTAAGTTACGAATTTTAAGGGGTTTATCATCGAAAAATTTTAACAGCATCGCAGTTTGTGGCTTACCTTCTTTATTCAGAATTGTGGTACCTTCCAGCGAAAATTTATCAATTTGCATGGTGCCTTGGAACTGCTTAAACACCAGCCATTTTCGTTGCCCATTTTCCTTATGATTATTTGGGGAAATGGCGATACGACACAGTTCTAATAAAGCGCAATCTTGATTTGCACGCATTTGATAATAGGCTTCAGTGACAATAGCTCGCCCATTTGCATCTACACCATTGGTCCTAGAAATCGTATTTAAACTCATATCATTGGCATATTGGTGGTTGATCGATAGGGTTAAGCTCAAATCTGCACCACCCTGTCCAGTCACACCGACCAGTTCCTTATTATCCAAATCTACCAAACCCGCTTGAGACAACATGGATACCGACATCAACATGGTTACACATAATTTTTTTATCATGTCAGTATCCTATAACCCTGTGGTCTTAATTTTTAAGTGTTGGATCAATACACCATCTATAGCAACTGAACCGAGATTCACAGGAACAGCTGTCCCAGTTCCCCGGAATACCACACCAGTAGATTGTGTTGCCGTATTGGCTTTGAGCGTATTGGTGGTCGGGTCTCGTGTCACGCTACCAATCGAAATACTGCTATGTGTTGCGTTATTCCCTTGGTACTGAATTGCGGTACTCCCTGTCCCAGTTTGAACAAAATTCGAACCACAATAGGCCACATTACAAGTTGATCCTTTATAGTCAGCATTGTTTCCACCTTGTACATCTGGATAGTAGGTATAAATCTGCTTATAAATCTCAGGCACATTCGGAATACGCGTGACTTCAAGAATAATATTGCGTCCTTCCGAACCTACAACAAAAGGCTGATACATATTACCCAAGACCAAGTTAATATTTGGGCTGTATAAATAAAGTCCCTCGCTAGCATCAAAAATTGGAGCCAATGAACGATCTAATGCGGGTGTGACTGCCGTACCGTCGTTGGTCGCAGCTGTGCTCAGTCGAAGGACTTTAGCATTCAATAGCGCTTTATTTGCGTCGTTGTTGGCATAGACCAATCCAGATGGATCATCATTGGTATTGATCCGAAGTAAGGCTGCCATCCCAAAGGTTTTATTTTGCTGGTCTAAGGTAGATGCTTGAGTTTGAAACATACGAACCTGTGAACCATTTAAACTCAATCCGTTGGCAACCGCTTGTAAACGTATTCTTTGATTTAAACTTAAATCAGGATCTGCTGCCGCGTTGGTTGTTGTTGGTGCACCAGTGATAGGGTCCACTTTATTTTGGGAGTTCCAACTTCGTGAAAAAGCATCCCACCATAGACCTAATTTAATATTATTATCTGTGTCACTCGCTACAACCGTTGCTAAAGGCGCTTCCAGCCCTAGAAAACTTACATCTGAACTTGCATTCGACTGATGAAACTGTTTAATCCCCGTGGCTGTGCCAGCGCGAAATAACCAAGGATTAACATCGCTTCCCCATGTGAAGCCCTGATTACTGAAACGGCTATTGGCATTATTATCAGACCGCGAAAGCGCTAAACCATAAATAAAGATGTCCGCTTTGGTTCGTTTCGTGCTCAGATCATCTGCGTCGGTATACTTGGAATAGTTCTCACCCACAGGAATAATACGAATAAAGCCCGTGTCGTATTGTTGTGGATTGGCCACGCCACGGTTGTAGCTAGATGCCGTGGAGAGATCATTGGCCCCTTGAAACACCATCTTGAAGTTTTCAGGAAGTAACGCAATGCCTTCACCCGTAGTATCCGCTAGATATTCATCGGAAAGTGACTCAAGGGCAAATGTAGACTGCGCAAGCATGAGTCCGACAAGACTAGCTAAACAGGATTTTTTCAATCCTGCGGGATATATACGATTCGTCATCTCGACCATCCTTATTATTCGATGCTCCGCATCTTTATGTACTGCATCCTTTGCTTGGCATTCTACTCTGCGCACTATAATTTTTATTTGCGTCAACCAAAGCACTCTAATTCACAATTGATTATGCTGAAACTCAGCACAAATGCAAAACCAACTGTCCGATAATATTTATTTTCCGATGAATGAATTGACATAAAAAAAGCGGATCAATGATCCGCTTTTTTTAATATCAAAAACTTAGGTCTTCGGTAAAGTCACACCTGTTTGACCTTGGTACTTACCACCACGGTCTTTATACGATGTTTCACACACTTCGTCAGATTCGAAGAACAACATTTGTGCAACACCCTCACCTGCATAAATACGTGCAGGAAGATTGGTTGTGTTCGAGAACTCTAAAGTAACATGACCTTCCCACTCAGGCTCAAGTGGTGTGACGTTTACGATAATACCGCAACGTGCATAGGTCGATTTACCCAAACACACAGTCAACACATTACGTGGAATACGGAAATACTCAACGGTACGTGCTAAAGCAAATGAGTTCGGCGGAATAATACAAACATCAGCTTCAATGTCGATAAAACTTTTATCATCAAAGTTTTTTGGATCTACAATTGCCGAGTGAACATTGGTAAAAACTTTAAACTCACGTGCACAACGAACATCATAACCATAGCTCGACACGCCATAAGAAATGAGTTTTTGACCATTTTCATCTAAACGAACTTGGTTTTCTGCATACGGTTCGATCATGCCGTGTTTTTCGCTCATTTCGCGAATCCAACGATCGGACTTAATAGCCATTTATTCTTTCCAAAAAAGCTTAATTTCAATAATTGCGTTGTACTTTAACTGAAATCGCTTTCAATGAAAATAAGCGCGTTTAAGTTCGCAAAATTTCTGTCTTTAATTACTAAATTAAAAGCTTAAAATCGCAGAATAGCTCAGCGGAATCGAAAAACTCATCAAAACCAGTGATGCTGTTTTTTGCAGGTTAGATTGGTTCAGCCAACGAATTTTATTGCTCGCTAAAATTGATCCGATAAAAGTCCAAAAGAAAGCAATTGGAACAATCAAAACCAAAAACAGCGACATATGTGACAGATAATAATCTAGTTTTGTCCACGCAATGGTTGGGAAAATGGCTGAAGCAAACAATAATGCTTTAGGGTTCAATAATGTTGCCAAAAACAGTTCACGCGCCCGAATAGTCGGTTGATTAAAACTCACTTCAGCATCGGCTGTACGCCATAATTTGATGGCCAAATAAATGATATAGCTTGCACTGAACAGTTTTAAAATAGTCGGCAATAAAGGCAAGTGTACGGACACTTTTCCAATAAGGAAGCCCCATGCCGTGATTGAAATGAGATAGCCAAAAGCTTCTGCTGGAATGAGACGCAAAGATTTACGAATACCGACTTGAATGCCCGAAGAGGCAAGTAAGGTATTGGTCGGTCCTGGAGTTAAAAGAATGGTTATCACTAAACCAATAAAAAACCAAGTGACCATATTCACAGACCCACATATATATAGCTATAAGCGTAATGACTTGCCTTGCTGAAAGCAATCAAATTTAGTGAACCGTGATAACAGTTTTTTTAATTTTCATTCAATACTTAACATAAATAACGTATAAGACCCTTACCCAATCTAGCATTCATAAAAATGACGCCACATGCTTTATTCTTTTTTCAAATCAATGATTTTATAAATCAAATAGACATGCCTAATGAAAAAAAACTATTCAAATGATTTTTAATCAGTTACTTTTTAAAACATGCGTATTTTTATTCATCAATCTGATCACGCTAAGTCAAGGATAAAAGAGCCAAGTGAATGGCTTTGAAGATAATAAAACGAGGAAAAGTATATGAAAAAATGGACTCAACTCACGCTACTTTCAATTGCACTTGCAGGTCTAGGAGCATGCTCAAGTGACAATAAAACCGCAACTTCAGGCGATGCTCAAACTGAAACCAGTGCACAAGCATCCGACAAACTCCAAAGTAAATTTGTCAACATAGCGACAGGTGGTGCATCTGGGCCGTATAACGTGATTGGCACCAGTTTGGCTGAAATTTATAATAAAACCTACGGTGTAAATTCAAAAACCCAAACCACAGGCGCATCGGTAGAAAATCTTAACTTACTCAAACAGAAAAAAGTTGAAATGGCTTTTGTCATGAGTGACAGCTTAACCGAAGCACTGAATGGCACAGGTAGTTTTGCCAGTGGGAAAATTGATAATGTCCAACAAGTGGCGGCACTTTACCCCAACTATGTGCAAATTGTGGCATCAAAAAAATCAGGCATTAAAAAGCTTGAAGACTTAAAAGGTAAGCGTATTGCCGTCGGTGCCCAAAACTCAGGGGTTGAAGTTAATGCGCGCACCCTCTTAAATGGTTTTGGTATTACTTACAATGACGTGAAGGTCGACTATCTAGGCTATGCAGAAGCCGCGGATGCTTTAAAGGGTGGAAAAATTGATGCTGCATTCTTAACCAGTGGTATCCCCAACTCATCCTTGATGGAACTGCAACAAGGTTTCGATTTACAACTGGTCGGGATCGATCCTGAGAAAGTGAAACAAATCGCCAAAAACCAAACCTATTTCCTATCTCTGAATATTCCGAAAGGCACTTATGGTAATGCAGAAGATATTCCAACTGCGGCCATTATGAATGCTTTAGTGGTCCGTTCCGATCTTTCTGAAGATGATGTCTATAAACTGACCAAAACCTTCTTTGATAGTTTAGGACAATTGGCCAACTCACATCAGGCAGCGACAGAAATTAATCTGGAAACGGCTCAAAAAGGCGTGGTTGCTCCGCTACACCCTGGGGCTAAGCGTTATTACGACGAACTCGCAGCGAAAAAATGAAGCTGAAAAAAAGTGCAGTGTTTACTGCACTTTTTCTACTCGGTTTATGCGGGCTGTTGTTCTTACCTGTTCGCTATAGCGAAGTGACTGTTGCTCAAATGCAGTGCCGAATTTCAACAGCACAATTTAGTTTGCAGTGGAAACATTCAGTTGAAAAAACCCGTTGGATTGAAAACTATCAACAGGAGCAACAGCACTTTATATTGCGCTACACCGACCTGATTTCTTTCGGTGCAGGCACACCGAATGACTATCCCATCATCTTTCAAAAAGACGGTATAGTCAGAATGAAAGTTAATCGGCGAATTGATCAAATCAACTGGATCATTTCCAAGAATATGCAAGGCAGTATCATCATTCACCAGAGCGTCTGGCCCATTTTTCAACAATATCCAGATTACACCTTGGTGCAAATTACAGCACAACAACAGCCCTTGTGGAAAGCATGGCAGATCGGAGAATGCCGATGACTCAAAATGAAGAAAAAGTTGCCCCTGAACAATTAGATGAGCAACAACAACAAGCCATTTTAGAAAAATTTGATCGTGAGTCAGTGACTCGTTCCCCAAGCAACAAGTCTGTGGCATGGTTCATAGCGGCGATTGCTATTTTCTATTCCTTATTTCATTTATTTATTACCTTTAATCCACTACCCGAACTGATTCAACGTTCCGCCCATGTCGCTATTGGTTTGGTTTTAATCTTTCTACTTTATCCTGCGCGTCAGTCCAGTTCACGACAAAGCATCCCTTGGTTGGATTGGTTACTTGCCTTAGCCTCTTTAGCAACCTTTTTATACCTTTGGAAAGAATATCAAGCCATTATGACCACGCGTGGGGGTATTCCAAACACTTTAGATATTGTTTTTGCCATTTTAGCCGTGGTTCTGGTGGTTGAAGGTGCTCGGCGGGTCATGGGATGGATGCTGCCTATTTTAGGTTTAGTCTTTCTGTCTTACCCGTTTTTTAGCCACTATGACTGGGTCCCTGATCGTTTATTGACGCGTCCATATAGTATTAGTGATATTTTCGGGCAAATGTATTTAAAAACCGAAGGGCTTTATTCTTCCGCAATCGGTGCTTCAGTCACTTTTATTTTCCTGTTTATTTTGTTTGGTGCTTTTCTGGCGAAATCAGGCATGGGCAAATTGTTTAATGATCTTGCGATGGCACTTGCGGGACATAAACAAGGTGGTCCTGCAAAAGTTGCCGTCATTTCCAGTGGATTTATGGGCAGTATTAATGGCACAGCGGTGGCCAATGTCGTAGGGACCGGTTCATTCACCATTCCCCTGATGAAAAAAATTGGCTACCACAAAAATTTTGCAGGTGCTGTTGAAGCCAGTGCCTCTGTAGGTGGACAAATTTTACCCCCGGTGATGGGAGCCAGTGCCTTCATTATGGCTGAAACCACGGGTGTCAGTTATGGCACCATTGCCCTTGCAGCCACCCTTCCAGCTTTACTCTACTATTTAGGTGTGATGGCGCAGGTTCATTTCCGTGCTGGTAAAGACAATTTAAAAGGTGTCCCGAAAGCGGATTTGCCACGGGTTAAAGATGTCCTAAAGGAACGAGGACACTTGCTTATTCCGATCGTAGCTTTGGTGTTTTTCCTCTTTCAATCCATTCCTGTCAGTTATGCCGCGGTCTATACCATTGTCTTAACTGTGGTCGTGGCGAGTTTCCGCAAATCGACCCGTATGGGCTTCAAAGAAATATTAGAAGCGCTCGCCGATGGTGCAAAACAATCCCTTTCGGTCATGGCAGCCTGTGCTGTGGTGGGGATTATTATTGGTGTAGTGAGCCTGACCAGCTTTGGCTCTGTCATGACCTCCTCAATTATGAGCATCGGTGCAGGCAGCCTATTTTTAACGCTGTTCTTTACCATGATTGCATCGATGATTTTAGGTATGGGACTTCCTTCGATTCCAGCCTATATCATTACCGCGACCATGGCTGCACCCGCTTTGGCAAACTTTGATATTCCCACACTGGTGGCGCATATGTTTGTGTTCTACTTTGGTCTGTTTGCCAATATTACGCCACCTGTCGCCTTAGCCGCGTTTGCAGGTGCGGGAATCGCAGGGGGTGATCCAATGCGCACAGGTTTCCAAGCCTTGAAACTTTCTTTGGCAGGTTTCATTGTCCCGTTCCTGTTCGTCTATAACCCAGCCATGCTGATGATTGATACGGCCAATGTCGCAGTCAATGCACGTGAGTTTGCTTTTCCTGCATGGACAACTATTGTGAGTATTGTCTTTACCTCAGTAGTCGGTATTTTGGCGCTGGGTGCTGCAGTTGAAGGTTACTTTAAAGTTAGTTTGAACTGGTTCTGGCGGATTTTCTTAGGTGCAGGTGCTTTATGTATGATTATCCCTGAAACTGTGACTGATATTATCGGGATTGTGATGGTGGTGATCGCCATCAGCATTAATATTATGCAAGCCAAAAAACAAAATCAGTCCTATTCACTCTCCTAAAAAAGTAAAAAAAAGCCCAACTCAACAGGTTGGGCTTTTTTTATGGCTGATTTA
>OERM01000061.1_pt1 | contig 41640 bp, 35 predicted proteins | sample 1540021 | NCBI WGS metagenome assembly OERM01 (sample SAMEA3891245, study PRJEB23780) | metagenome | biome: terrestrial biome; feature: animal house; material: water of meat washing | place: Italy | collected 2015-05-12 | reverse complement strand
CGTATGCGAACAAGCGTAACACCCTGACGCCAACCCAGATGCGTAAACGTAAGCGCCTGATGAAGCATATCAAGAAAAGTAAGTAATCACTTATCTGGTTTCCCTTTCCACACGGAGAGGGAAACCGAATAACACGTGAGGAGTATTTATGGCACTCAACTGTCCAACCTGCAAAATCCCTCTCGAACGCAATGGCGAGACTGCCCACTGTGCAACTTGCGACAAAGACTTTACCGTCCAGGCACTTTGCCCTGAGTGTCATCAGCCGTTACAAGTGTTAAAAGCTTGTGGTGTTGTGGATTATTTCTGCCAACATGGGCACGGTTTAATATCTAAAAAACGCGTTGAATTTGTTATTGCTTAATATCATGTGAATATATTGTTTTATCATTTATATTTAATATGTGAATGGTAAAACAATCTGTTATTAGTGGAATAACTAATGTAATTGAGTGAAATCACTAATTTAAATAATTAAGAATATATTTATTCTTTATGACATGCCTTTCTGAATAATCAGGGATACAATATTAAAGCTTATTTTTGACTGTATCATTGTCACAGGGAAAGTGCATGCTGCGATGGAAACGCTGTATTATTCTAACATTTATCTCTGGTGCTGCTTTCGCGGCACCAGAGATAAATGTTAAGCAAAACGAATCGTTACCTGATTTAGGTAGCCAGGCAGCACAGCAGGATGAACAAACCAACAAGGGTAAATCGCTGAAAGAGCGCGGAGCCGATTACATCATCAACTCCGCCACGCAAGGGTTTGAAAACTTGACCCCTGAGGCGCTGGAATCTCAGGCCAGAAGCTATCTGCAAAGTCAAATCACCTCAACCGCACAATCTTATATTGAAGACACTCTCTCTCCCTACGGTAAGGTCCGTTCGAACCTCTCCATTGGCCAGGGCGGCGATCTGGATGGCAGTTCCATCGATTATTTTGTTCCCTGGTACGATAATCAAACCACTGTTTATTTCAGTCAATTTTCTGCGCAGCGAAAAGAAGATCGTACAATCGGGAATATTGGTCTTGGGGTAAGATATAATTTTGATGAATGGTTATTGGGCGGAAATATATTTTATGATTATGATTTTACCCGAGGACATCGCCGTTTAGGTTTAGGCGGCGAAGCGTGGACTGATTATTTAAAATTCTCTGGCAACTATTATCATCCGCTTTCTGACTGGAAAGACTCCGAAGATTTCGATTTTTATGAGGAGCGTCCTGCGCGCGGCTGGGATATTCGCGCCGAAGCCTGGTTACCTTCTTATCCGCAACTGGGGGGCAAAGTTGTCTTCGAGCAATATTACGGCGATGAAGTTGCCCTTTTTGGTACGGATAATTTGGAGAAAGATCCCTACGCGGTAACACTTGGACTGAATTATCAACCGGTGCCATTACTAACCGTTGGGGCGGACTATAAAGCGGGGACCGGAGATAACAGCGATGTCAGCATTAATGCCACTCTTAATTATCAGTTCGGCGTTCCGCTAAAAGATCAATTGGATAGCGATAAAGTGAAAGCGGCTCACTCGTTGATGGGCAGTCGTCATGATTTTGTTGAGCGTAATAACTTTATTGTTCTGGAATACAAAGAAAAAGATCCGCTTGATGTCACCCTGTGGTTAAAAGCGGATGCCACCAACGAACACCCCGAGTGTGTCATTAAAGACACGCCTGAAGCGGCGGTCGGGCTGGAAAAATGTAAGTGGACCATTAACGCGCTTATCAACCACCACTACAAAATTGTCGCTGCGTCATGGCAGGCGAAAAACAATGCTGCCCGCACGCTGGTTATGCCGGTTATCAAAGAGAATACCCTGACAGAGGGTAACAATAACCACTGGAACCTGGTGCTGCCCGCCTGGCAGTACAGCTCTGACAAAGCCGAACAAGAAAAACTCAATACCTGGCGAGTACGTCTGGCACTGGAAGATGAAAAGGGCAACCGACAGAACTCTGGTGTGGTGGAAATCACCGTTCAGCAGGACCGTAAAATTGAGTTGATTGTTAATAACATCGCGAACGTGCCGGAAGAGAACAACCACAGCCACGAAGCCAGCGCCCAGGCAGATGGCGTTGATGGTGTGGTGATGGATCTCGATGTAACCGACAGCTTTGGCGATAACACCGACCGCAACGGCGATGCGCTGCCGGAAGATAACCTCACGCCGCGGCTTTACGACGCGCAGGACAAACGAGTGACGTTAACCAACAAGCCTTGCTCGACCGACAACCCCTGCGTTTTTATCGCTAAACAAGATAAAGAAAAGGGTACTGTCACCCTCTCCAGTACCTTACCCGGCACCTATCGCTGGAAAGCAAAAGCTGCGCCCTACGACGACAGTAACTATGTGGATGTCACTTTCCTCGGGGCAGAAATTGGTGGGCTAAATGCATTTATCTATCGTGTGGGGGCGGCTAAACCCAGCAACCTGATAGGTAAAGATAAAGAACCGCTGCCGCTCAACAACACTTATCGATTTGTTTTGTGGCGTGACAGCAATAAAGACGGTGTCTTCCAGCAGGTCGAAAAACTGACTGACGAAGAGATGGCGCAGTACGACTACAAGTGGGAATTTACCGGCAAGAGCATCAATGGTGAAGTGGGTGCACAGGCGAACACTTCCAATGAGGACATTGTGATTCCGGCCACTAACCGCGAAGCAGCGCAAACCTATGGCGCACAAGCGGGAGATGGCTTGCAGGGATACGGTTTACGCGTGCTGTATACCAAAAAATAAGATTGGCGTAAGGCCAGTCGGCCAGTCGCTGAAGGTTCATTAAGGAGAGCATCAATGAAGCAGGATAAAAGACGCGGTCTGACCCGGATCGCATTGGCGCTGGCACTGGCAGGTTATTGTGTGGCACCTGTGGCGCTGGCGGAAGAAAGCGCCTGGGTCGACAGCGGCGAAACCAATATTTTCCAGGGAACCATTCCGTGGCTCTATTCGGAAGGGGGAAGCGCTACGACAGATGCCGACCATGTAACGTTGACTTCTGATCTAAAAGGCGCTCGCCCGACAGGCAGTGAAACGGACAAGCGTCTTTACTCGGGTGATAAATTAACCGTAAGTTGGGAAATTGGTGATACCGAAGGCGACGTGGATCTTGGGGGATTGGGCGATAACGCAAAGACTATCGATACTATCCGCTGGATGAGCTACAAGGACGCTCAGGGGGGCGATCCGAAAGAGCTGGCAACGAAGGTGACCAGTTACACTCTTACCGATGACGACCGTGGTCGTTATATCGGTATTGAAATTACGCCGACCACGCAGACCGGTACGCCAAACGTCGGGACTGCGCTGCATCTTTATGACATTTCCACTGCCAGCGGCGGCGGAAGCGACAGCGATAACGTTGCGCCAGGGCCGGTGGTTAACCAGAACCTGAAAGTCGCCATCTTTGTTGATGGTACCAGTATCAACCTTATCAACGGCAGCACGCCAATCGAACTTGGCAAAACCTACGTGGCCAAACTGTACTCGGATGAGAACAAAAACGGCAAGTTTGATGCGGGTACCGATGCTGACGTTACCGCCAATTATGACTTCCGTTGGGTACTTTCTGGCAGCAGCCAGCAGCTGGGCACTTCAGGTGGTATCGTTAACTCAAGCTTCGATAATAACAATCTGGCCATCCCTGCGACCAACGACGAAGCCAGAACCAACCTTAACGGTCCTGCGCGCGATGGTAAAGAGGCTCTTACCATTCCGACAAACGGCGACGGGGTACAGGGTTACAAACTTCACATTATTTACAAACACAAATAACGCGTACTCAGCAGCATTCCCGCAAGGGAATGCTGTTTCCGCATATTTTGCTTAATCCCGGATTAAGCAAAATATGTTGATGCGACAAGCGTCCGTTTAACAACCGGTGGAGTTTCTGTCATGTCCCTGACCCTGAATAAAATCCTTGTGTTATGCGCATTGCTGATAAGCGCAATGCTGCCTGGGTGGTCATGGGCAGAATCTGCATGGCAAGACTCTTCAGATACGGTCGGCGAATTTAACGGTACCGTGCCCACCGCCGACAGTGCCAGCATACCCGTCTACCAGGGCAGTGTCTTTCTGGATCCTGCAAAGACGCATGAGGTAGCGTTTACCGCTAAACCGAGTGAATTCAGCGCGGATGTTAGCGTCTCTAAATTGCTCGTCACCAACCCGCAAGACAGAGAAGGCGATATCATTGCCACACCACGTTGGGAAAACCAAACGCCACCGACAGTATCTTTAGTTTGGGCGGATGCCGCGACGCCGGACACCTTACTGGACCCACAGCCAGTCGCAGATCGCTCATTTTGCGCACAGGGCCTTGCCGGGCGTTCGCTGATCGCCTGGGCGCAGCCAGACCCCCAGCAGACCATGCCGCTGTTATATCTACTTACCTCGACGGGCTATCCCTATGAAAGTGTTCTGACCCTCGCCGATCAGAAAGTGACGCTGAAGATTGCGCCCGCGCAGGGTGACCTTATTTCCGTCAGCGCCGCGGGCTATGACGAATCCTCCGGTGCGGCGAAAACGACGGTTGGCGGCAGTATCACGTTAACGGTCACCACCAAAGATTGCGTCGGTAATGTTGTGGGGAATATTCCTTTTGTTATCAAACGCAAAGATGCTGAAAACCGCCAGGGTGTAGTGAACAATACTGCGCCGGTAAAACTGGGCACGACCGAATTAACCACCACCGCGACGGAATATCGTGGTACTACCGATGCGAATGGTGTTGCCACGGTTACGGTCACCCAGGCCAACGCCCCTGGTGTAAAAACGCCGTTGGTCGCGAGCCTCGCGGGTATTGCTCAGACCAGTGAAACGGCAGTGATCTTTACCGTCCTCACCAGCCCGGATGTCCCGCAGGCCACAATGTGGGGTCATATGCCCGATACGCTGAAGGCCCGTGATTACACTTTTAGTCGACCAAAACTGGCGGCGGAAGTCGATAATGAAGACGGTACGGTTAACGATCACAATGAAACCTGGTCCACCTTTACCTGGAGTGGTGCGGATAAACATTGCGACATTTTGCCCGGAATGCGTCAGTTCGGTGCGCTGGCGACGGTGGTGCCAACGTCAGTGCAGGATGTGGCTGGTTGGCCGATGCAGGGTAACTACTACTGGTCATCACTGGCGGGGATGAGCGGGCAGCACCATGCGGCGGATGTTTCGAACCGCAGCGAAGCGCAAAAACCGGACGATACGACGTTTATTGTGAGCTGTGTCGATAAAGAAGCGCCCGATGTTGAACCGAAGCTGGTACTGACGCCGGGCAGTTATGATTCGACGATAAAAGCGATGAAAGTAAAGGTGGGGGAAGAGGCTTCTTTACGCCTGACGATTACCGATAGCAAGAACAACGATCAGCCGCTGGCTTACTACTACTTTTCGCTGCATCTGGATGACGGTGTTAACCGTAAGAATCAAACTGACGCTGCGTGGGAGACGCACCCGGTACAAATTGATGGTGGCAGTAACGTTCGCAAAGTTGACGCGCATACCTATGAAGGGATCACTGATGCTAACGGAGAGGCCTCTCTGACGCTGACCCAGCCAGGCGGCGTGGGGGTGAAAACACACATCACCGCGAAAATGCGCAGTGATTTTACCGCCTCGGATGAGAAAGACGTTATTTTTACGGTGATCACCAGCCCTGATTCCGACAAAGCGCGGATGTGGGGACATATGTTAGGCATTATTGAAGCGAATAATATCTTTAAACGCCCACGGCTGGCGGATGAAACCGACAACGAACTGGGAGCAGTGCGGGAAAATAACGAAGACTGGGCGCTGTTTGATCAGAATAGCAGTATGCAGGCTGAGTGTGGTTTAGGTCATATTCCGAGCCAAAGCTCATTGCACAGTTTGTTTGCCGCACATCCAGCCAATGTCATCGGCACCGAATATGGCTGGCCAACGTTGCAAAAAGCGTATCTTAGTGCGGTGGAAGAGACGTCGCACGCGTCGGTGAACCTGGCCACGGGCAACATCGACACCTATTCCGGCTTTAAGCAAAACTACCTTTCTTGTTCGGGCAATGAGATGGTCGCCCAGATTGCTGCGACCACCGATCATGATGTTTCCACAAGCAGCAGAGCGCAGGCTAAAGAGGGTGAAACGATTACCATGACGGTACGCACCTTTAATGCCTTGAATAATGCGCCCGTGCCGTATACCGCGTTCACCATCACTAAAGATATGGGGAAAAATCGTCAGGGGCAGACTACAGGTTTTGATGATCCAACCCGCGGCGCAATCGAGATGAATGGCACACTCTACGGAACATCGCAACCGTCTTTAGTCTATGCCGGTACTACGGATGCGCAGGGTTTTGCTACTGTGGAAATTAAGCAACCGCAAGGTGTGGGCTTAGCGACGCCGCTGAATATTGCGCCTGTAAACTCCTATATTCCCAATACTGTTAATTACAATGTGATTTTCACTACGCTCACCAGTCCGGATGCGGTTGGCGCGCAGATGTGGGGTCATATGGATGAGACGATTACCGTCGATGCATTAACCTTTGCCCGACCCCGGCTGGCTGCGGAAGTGTCCAGCCCGGACGGCACATTAACGGAAAATAACGAAGTGTGGTCGCGCGTTAGCCAGGCCAACACTTCCAGCACCAGTAAAGGTGGCTGTGGTGCCAATATGCTCCCACGCCGTTCCCAGCTTAACGCGCTCTATGATGCTAACAGCGGTAACGCCGTTCAAACGGTACACGGTTGGCCAACGCAGCGTCAGCCCTACTGGAGCAGTTCGCCCGCGGATCAGGTGCCGCATTACTACACCATAGCCCTCAACGATGGCGCGCGGACCGTTGGCGGTAGCACGGCGGTTTATGTCAGTTGCCTGACGACGGCTAACAATCCTGCCAGCAGCATTACGCTGGAAGTGGTGGACCCGGCGCAGTGGAACGCGGCAGCAAATGCGGCGAAGCTGAAAAAAGGCGAAACGCTACAGGTGAAGGTGACGGTAAAAGATGCTCAGGGCAATCCATTGGGTGATATGCCTTTTACGCTGAAGCGTGGCGATGGTTATACCCGATCAAACGAAAAACACATTGCCGGTGGCGGTGATGCGCTGGTTGCGCCGGTTGTGATCAATAGTGGCCTGGCGGATGAAACTTCGCTCAATGATACCGCCGCAGCATACAGCGCGATGACCGGCAGCGATGGCACTAAAATTCTCACTATTACCCGCCCGGATACCCATGGCACAAAAACGTCGCTGACCGTCGCGCTCTATTCAGACACAACGAAAAAAGCGACCCTCGATACCATTTTTACCGTTGTCACCAGCCCGGACAGCGATAAGGCGAAAATGTGGGGGCATATGCCTGAAACAGTGACGGCTGCAGATGGAACGGTCTTTAAACGCCCATTATTGTTGAAAGAGTTATCCAGTACGTCGGGTCGAACAGCGATTGCAGAAGAGAATGAAGACTGGGCGCAATTTACCCAAACCCAGGCTATAAGCACAGCCTCTAATGGTTGTGGTAGTGAATATGTTCCCTCCCAGGCCGGGCTGGAGTCATTGTATGAAGCCAACCGCGGCAATGCGATGAAAACGGTTCAGGGCTGGCCCGTCGCCTCAAGTTACCTTTCCAGCACAACAGGTAGTAGTAGCCTGGAACAGCGTGACTTCAAGGCCGTCAATCTCAGTTCAGGCACCAGTTCGATAATTCCATCTGCCACAAAAGAACTGCTTACCTGCCAGACGACGCCGATTGTTAAGGCAAGCCAAATTGTTCTTGAAGCTGCAGACCCCACAAAATTTGACAGTACGAATAATGTTGTCAAAGCGAAAAAAGGCGAAGAAGCCGTATTACGAGTGACCACTAAAGATGCGCAGGGTAACCCTGTGGGAAATACCGCATTTACCCTCAAACGAAACACCAGCGTGAACAGGGCCAATGTGTCAACTACGACGTCGATTGCTTCGCTGGCGGTAACGGATGCCTGGGGAAATACTCAAGATGATTTTCTTTCAACGACCCTGGTTATTTATGGCGTGACGGGGGCTGATGGCATCACCACTTTCACATTGAAGCAAGACCAGACTACCGGGCTAAAAACAGAACTCACGGCAGCGTTGGATTCCTCCAGCAGCACTAAATCGACGCTTCCCGTTGTCTTTACGGTGCTTACCAGCCCGGATTCGCCAAAAGCCAAATTCTGGGGGCATATGGCTGAAACGGCGACAGGCGATGACGGTCTTATTTATCGAAGGCCTTTACTGAGGGACGAGAATAGTGCTACCACCAGTATCGGTACCCTGGTGGAAGAGGGGGAGGCCTGGTCTACGTTCCCGTCGGGCCAGGCTAACGATACCTCGATAAATGGTTGTGGCGCGGAGTATGTTCCAACTGACAATGAACTTAGGGCCATTTATGCGCACCAGGGGAGTAGCGCATTACATGATGCTATTGGCTGGCCAGTGTCGAGGTTCTATATCTCGAATACCGTTGCAGATACGTTCACTCAAACCTTTACGTATGATGTCGTTTCGCTGAAGACAGGAGATGAAACGCAGATGCCCTCATCTGGTGGTGCATTACTGAGCTGCCGGACCACGCCTGTCGCCGTTGCCAGTCAGATCATCGTTGAGGCGAATGATACGGCGCAATTTGTCAAAGTTGACGACACCTTGAGTGCGTTGAAAGTGAAAAAAGGCGAAGACGCGGTGATTCGCGTGGTGACTAAAAATGCGCAGGGAAATAGCGTGCCCAATGTCCCCTTTATTCTCAGACGTGAAGGCTCGAAGAACCGTCAAAATGCCGAGATGATAAATAAGTCGATTACGGTAATTAACGCGGCAGGCGCTTCTGCGAGGATGAATAGTTCTTCAAGCCTGCTTTATGGGGTGACTGGCGCGGATGGGACTACCTCCTTTACGGTAAAACAAGATGATTCTATGGGCCTGGTAACCAATATGTACGCCCAGTTGTATCAGCCGACGATAGAATCCAACAAATTACCGGTCATGTTTACCGTCATAACCAGCCCGGATACGCCACTGGCAAGTTACTGGGGGCATATGCCTGAAACGTTTACTACCCGGTCGGGAATTGCCTTTAAGCGGCCATTGCTTACTGCCGAGCATCCAGCGGGGCAGTCAACCATGGCTAATAATGAATCATGGCTTTCTTTGAATACGGCAGCAAAAAATGATGTCAGCAAATCAGACTGCGGCGAACCTTATCAACCGTTATTAAGCGAATTTCAAGAGTTATACAGTGAACATCCTAATGGTGCGATAGGGACCGATTTAGGCCTTCCGCTGACTAACACCTGGTGGGCTTACGATAAAATTGCCTACGCGAACGTCTGGTACGATCAGTCTATTAATTTATCGAATGGATCAAGCTCCAGGGCATTATCAAACACCGTGGCATTTGTGTCCTGTCTGGTAAACCCTCATGCAGTGGTAGCTTCTATAGAGATGACCTCCACGGCACTGGATGCGGAGAAAACGGCCAGCAACGATGGTCGCCCTAGTGCAACGGCGGCGAAAGGTACGGCGATCCGGATGACGGTGATTGTGCGGGATAGCGCAGGAAATCTGTTGCCAGGCGCAAACTTTAATCTCATACGCGGGACTGCGTTGGATCGTGCAAAAAACAGGCTAGATTCTACGTATGATGATCTTACTATCGTGCCGGTCACCCCTGCCGGAGTAAACATGTCACTCTATAATAATGGGGCACAGGCACTTCTGACGACAGGAAGTGATGGTAAAGCGACTTTTGATGTGACGCAAAACGAGACTTATGGGCTGGCAACTCCGCTCACTGCAACATTGATGCGCGACACCACAAAAAGTGCCACGATGGATGTTATTTTCACTGTGATAACCAGTCCGAACTCACCGAAAGCAAAATACTGGGGTCATATGCCCGACACGTTTACCAGTAGGGCGGGGGTGACCTTTAAACGACCGCTACTGGCAGCAGAAGCGACCTTGGGGTCCTCGGTAAGTAATAATAATGAGTCGTGGTCATACCTTTTTTATACCAATAAAGTTACGCCGGATTGCCCGGTTGAGTATCAGCCGCGTCTCAATGAGTTACAGGGGCTATATAATGATCATCCAGGCGGGACAATACTGACAGATTTGGGGTTGCCTATAACTGCCGGAAGTGGAAATTGGTGGACTTATGAAATGAGCACCACTGACGCGTTGACGTGGTATTACGGCGTCATTAATTTGAAAACGGGACAATCGACGACGACTATTAATGGATACGCTTTAATGCTCTGTCTGACGCAGCCACATTCGGCACCAGCAAGCCTTACGCTGTCATCGACTGCCTATGATGAGGGCCGAACTGCCAGCAATGGTGGTACCCCCACGTCATCTGTGAAAAAAGGTGAGATGCTTCCCATCGTGGTGACGATCAAAGATGCCAATGGTAATCCTGTTGGCGGCGAAGGTGTTACGCTCAAGCGCGTGCAGGCGAAAAGCCGTTCAGGGATCTCTGTATCCTCCAATACCGTAGATGATCTCATTTTAGATGAAGTCACCCCGACATCGGCGCGTATCTCCTTCAACCAGAATACGTCGGCATGGAGCGGCTTCACCGGCAGTGATGGCACGATAACGTTCAACGTTACCCAAAATAACACCGTCGGTCTGGTAACGCCGTTTACAGCTTCATTGGCGCGAAATCCGCAGGTTACGGCTAATCAGGACCTGATATTCACGGTAGTGACCAGCCCGGATTCTGCGAAGGCTAACTACTGGGGGCATATGCCAGCAACCTTGACGGCAGTGAATGGTGCGGTATTTGAACGCCCGAAATTGTGGAGTGAAATGACATCGACTTCTGGCGTCGGCAAGATCAATAACAATAATGAAGACTGGCCGTACTTTACCCCAACACAGAAATCAGATGCGAGTGTGAGCCCTTGTGAAGTAGCAAGGCAGCCACTATTCAATGATTTAAGTTCGTTGTCTGCGCGTTATCCGAATAACACGTTTGTCACTGAAACTGGCTGGCCTGCGTATTACACTTGGTGGGCAGAGGATAAATCCGCCGATGGTAAAGACCAGTCGGTTGATTTGAGAAATGGCACGCTGTATACGGGTTCAACAAAATCATTTCAGCCTTGCCTGGCTAACGCGCGTTCAACGGTTTCCAGCGTCACACTTACCTCAACAGCGTTTGATGCAGCCACTCAGGCGGCGAAAGTGAAAAAAGGCGAAGCCATGCCCGTTACCGTGACGGTGAAAGATAGCGCCGGGAATACGGTGCCGAATGTGGAATTTACTTTGAAACGCGGTGAGGCATCGCCGCGTAACGCTGGGGCAACGTTGTATGGTGATGTGGTGGCGATGGACGATCTCATCGTTCAGCCGTTATCTGGTTCGGCTGTTACGCTGAGTGAAAGCGGTAATACCATTAGTGGCATGACAGGCGCGGATGGGACGGCAAGTTTTACGCTCCGCCAGGATAATACCCCTGGTTATAAAACGCCACTGACGGTTACTCTGGCTAATTACGCTTCCGCGACAGACACGCTGGACGCTATTTTTACGGTACCAACCAGCCCAAATGTTTCCTCGGCGCACTTTTGGGGACATATGGCAGACACGGTAGTGGTGAATGGTAAATCGCTACATCGACCGTTGTTAACGACAGAATTGCCGTCCGGGGCTAATCCCGTATCCTCACCGATTATTAACTACGAAAACTGGGCTTCTGCACATATCATTGATGCCAGTAAATGGGATATCGCAAGGCAGTGTGGCAGCATAGAAAATGCACCGACATACAATGAATTAGAGTTGTTGCATACTGTTTTTAATTCACTGGGATGGCCGTCTTCACCCAGTTTTCCTTATTTGTCCTCTCAACAATGTGGGATGGACGAAGGTACCGGAGCACAGGATTGTAGTATCACGCTAATAAATAAACCGGGTCTGGTGACCTGCTTCCAGTAACCAGCATGGCGGATCTGGCGTGGCCTGGGAGTTATTGCCGGATGCGATGCTGGCGCCTCTTATCCGGTCTACGGATTAGACGTTTTTTTACGTGATTTGCGGGTTTTTGTTACGGCGCTGACTTCACTAATCACCACACCATCTCCCAGTCGTGTGGTCAGTGTCTCACCCACTTTCACTTGCTTAACCTGTTTTAACACCGCGCCATCAGCGGCGCTGGTGACGCTATAACCGCGCGCCAGCGTTGACAGTGGGCTTACGGCTTCGAGGTGTGTTACTGCATTACCGAAACGTTCACGCGTGGCGCTAAGCTGTGCGCGCAGGGTTTCTGCTAAACGATATTCCAGTTGTTGAATTCGCGTCTGTGCGCGGTGAATACGCGGCTGCGGATTTTGCTGGTTTAGCCTCTGTGTTAATCGCTGCTGCTGTTGCCCGGCACGCTTAAGCTGATTTTCCAGCGCAAAGCTCATCCGCTTTTGCAGACGTTCGAGCATAGTTTGCTGACGTGCCAGCCGGAGCTGCGGATGCTGTTGCTGCAAGCGATGATGAATCTGCGTAAAACGACGCGTGCGGTTGGCGAGATAATAATCCATCGCCATTTCCAGCCGTTGATGGGTCGATTGCACCTGACGTAGCAATTCTTGCTGATTTCGGCTCACCACTTCAGCGGCGGCTGACGGCGTTGGCGCACGTAGATCAGCAACAAAGTCAGCAATTGTCACATCGGTTTCATGCCCGACGGCGCTGACTATCGGAATGCGACTGGCAAAAATCGCCCGCGCCACACGCTCATCATTAAAACTCCATAAATCTTCCAGCGAGCCACCGCCACGCCCGACGATTAATACGTCGCACTCGTTGCGAAGATTCGCCAGCTCAATGGCGCGAACGATTTGCCCTGGTGCGTCATCGCCCTGAACGGCAGTGGGATAGATTATCACTGGCAGAGACGGATCGCGGCGTTTCAACACATGCAAAATATCGTGCAGTGCGGCACCTGTTTTTGAGGTAATCACCCCAACGCAGTGCGCAGGGGAGGGGAGTGGTTTTTTAAGTTGCTGATCGAACAAACCTTCAGCCTGCAACTTCGCTTTAAGCTGTTCGTACTTCTGTTGCAGTAAACCTTCACCGGCGGGCTGCATACTTTCGACAATAATTTGATAATCGCCGCGCGGTTCATACAGCGTAATGTTGGCGCGAACTAAAACCTGTTGCCCATGCTGCGGGCGGAAGGTGACCCGGCGATTGCTGTTGCGGAACATCGCGCAGCGCACCTGGGCGTTATCGTCTTTAAGCGTAAAGTACCAGTGACCGGAAGCCGGTTGTGTGAAATTAGAGATTTCGCCGCTGATCCACACCTGCCCCATCTCATGCTCAAGCAGCAGACGAACCGTTTGATTCAGGCGGCTAACGGTAAAAATTGCAGGGGATTGAGAAGGTAACATGTGAGCGAGATCAAATTCTAAATCAGCAGGTTATTCAGTCGATAGTAACCCGCCCTCCGGGGATAGCAAGCATTTTTTGCAAAAAGGGGTAGATGCAATCGGTTACGCTCTGTATAATGCCGCGGCAATATTTATTAACCACTCTGGTCGAGATATTGCCCATGCTACGTATCGCTAAAGAAGCTCTGACGTTTGACGACGTTCTCCTCGTTCCTGCTCATTCTACCGTTCTGCCGAATACTGCTGACCTCAGCACCCAGCTGACGAAAACTATTCGTCTGAATATCCCTATGCTTTCCGCAGCAATGGATACCGTAACGGAAGCGCGCCTGGCTATTGCTCTGGCTCAGGAAGGCGGTATCGGCTTTATCCACAAAAACATGTCCATTGAACGCCAGGCAGAAGAAGTTCGCCGTGTGAAAAAACACGAATCTGGCGTGGTAACTGATCCGCAGACCGTGCTGCCGACAACCACCCTGCGTGAAGTGAAAGAACTGACCGAACGTAACGGCTTTGCGGGTTACCCGGTGGTTACCGAAGAAAACGAACTGGTCGGCATCATCACCGGTCGTGACGTGCGTTTTGTGACCGATCTGAATCAACCGGTTAGCGTTTACATGACGCCGAAAGAGCGTCTGGTAACCGTGCGTGAAGGCGAAGCCCGTGAAGTGGTGCTGGCAAAAATGCACGAAAAACGCGTTGAAAAGGCGCTGGTGGTTGATGACGAATTCCACCTGATCGGCATGATCACTGTGAAAGACTTCCAGAAAGCGGAACGTAAACCGAACGCCTGTAAAGACGAGCAAGGCCGTCTGCGTGTTGGTGCAGCGGTTGGCGCTGGCGCTGGTAACGAAGAGCGTGTCGACGCGCTGGTTGCCGCAGGCGTTGACGTTCTGCTGATCGACTCCTCTCACGGTCACTCTGAAGGCGTTCTGCAGCGTATCCGTGAAACTCGTGCTAAATATCCGGATCTGCAAATCATCGGCGGTAATGTGGCAACAGCTGCGGGCGCCCGCGCTCTGGCAGAAGCAGGTTGCAGCGCGGTTAAAGTGGGTATCGGCCCAGGCTCTATCTGTACGACTCGTATCGTGACTGGCGTCGGTGTTCCGCAGATCACTGCCGTTGCTGATGCAGTAGAAGCCCTGGAAGGTACCGGCATTCCGGTTATCGCTGACGGCGGTATCCGTTTCTCAGGCGATATCGCTAAAGCTATCGCCGCTGGCGCAAGCGCGGTGATGGTAGGTTCCATGCTGGCAGGTACTGAAGAATCTCCGGGTGAAATCGAACTCTACCAGGGCCGTTCTTACAAATCTTACCGTGGTATGGGTTCCCTGGGCGCGATGTCCAAAGGTTCTTCTGACCGTTACTTCCAGAGCGACAACGCTGCCGACAAACTGGTGCCGGAAGGTATCGAAGGTCGCGTGGCCTATAAAGGTCGCCTGAAAGAGATCATTCACCAGCAGATGGGCGGCCTGCGCTCCTGTATGGGGCTGACCGGCTGTGGTACTATCGACGAACTGCGTACTAAAGCGGAGTTTGTACGTATCAGCGGTGCGGGCATTCAGGAAAGCCACGTTCACGACGTGACCATTACTAAAGAGTCCCCGAACTACCGTCTGGGCTCCTGATTCTCTTCGCCCGACTTCATGTCGGGCGATTTATATTATCTGTTTCACTTGCCTCGGAATAAGCGTCAATGACGGAAAACATTCATAAGCATCGCATCCTCATTCTGGACTTCGGTTCTCAGTACACTCAACTGGTTGCGCGCCGCGTGCGTGAGCTGGGTGTTTACTGCGAACTGTGGGCGTGGGATGTGACAGAAGCACAAATTCGTGACTTCAATCCAAGCGGCATTATTCTTTCCGGCGGCCCGGAAAGCACCACCGAAGAAAACAGCCCGCGTGCGCCGCAGTATGTCTTTGAAGCAGGCGTACCGGTATTCGGCGTTTGCTATGGCATGCAGACCATGGCAATGCAGTTGGGCGGTCACGTTGAAGCCTCTAACGAACGTGAATTTGGCTACGCGCAGGTTGAAGTCGTAAACGACAGCGCACTGGTTCGCGGTATCGAAGATGCGCTGACCGCAGACGGTAAACCTCTGCTCGATGTCTGGATGAGCCACGGCGATAAAGTTACCGCTATCCCGTCCGACTTCGTCACCGTAGCCAGCACCGAAAGCTGCCCGTTTGCCATTATGGCTAACGAAGAAAAACGCTTCTATGGCGTACAGTTCCACCCGGAAGTGACTCACACCCGCCAGGGTATGCGCATGCTGGAGCGTTTTGTGCGTGATATCTGCCAGTGTGAAGCCCTGTGGACGCCAGCGAAAATTATCGACGATGCTGTAGCTCGCATCCGCGAGCAGGTAGGCGACGATAAAGTCATCCTCGGCCTCTCTGGTGGCGTGGATTCCTCCGTTACCGCAATGCTGTTGCACCGCGCTATCGGTAAAAACCTGACTTGCGTATTCGTCGACAACGGCCTGCTGCGTCTCAACGAAGCAGAGCAGGTTCTGGATATGTTTGGCGATCACTTTGGTCTGAACATTGTTCACGTACCGGCAGAAGATCGCTTCCTGTCAGCGCTGGCTGGCGAAAACGATCCGGAAGCAAAACGTAAAATCATCGGGCGCGTTTTCGTTGAAGTATTCGATGAAGAAGCACTGAAACTGGAAGACGTGAAGTGGCTGGCACAGGGTACTATCTACCCTGACGTTATCGAATCTGCTGCTTCTGCAACCGGTAAAGCACATGTCATCAAATCTCACCACAACGTGGGCGGCCTGCCGAAAGAGATGAAGATGGGCCTGGTTGAACCGCTGAAAGAGCTGTTCAAAGACGAAGTGCGTAAGATTGGTCTGGAGCTGGGCCTGCCGTACGACATGCTGTACCGTCACCCGTTCCCGGGACCAGGCCTTGGCGTTCGTGTTCTGGGTGAAGTGAAGAAAGAGTATTGTGACCTGCTGCGCCGTGCTGACGCCATCTTCATTGAAGAACTGCGTAAAGCGGACCTGTACGACAAAGTCAGCCAGGCGTTCACCGTCTTCCTGCCGGTACGTTCCGTTGGCGTAATGGGCGATGGTCGTAAGTATGACTGGGTTGTCTCTCTGCGTGCTGTCGAAACCATCGACTTTATGACCGCACACTGGGCGCATCTGCCGTACGATTTCCTCGGTCGCGTTTCCAACCGCATTATCAATGAAGTGAACGGTATTTCCCGCGTGGTGTATGACATCAGCGGCAAGCCGCCAGCTACCATTGAGTGGGAATGATTAACAGCTAACTCATAGCAACTCATTCCTATTCAGATACTAATTCAACCCTCTGTTTTTACAGAGGGTTTTTGTTTTTATGTATTCATTTCTATTCACTCCACACCATATTTTTCGGCGGTACAGGTGACGGTATTACCTTAAAGGTATACTCTCATACCGTCATGAAAATGGTTTCTATACGGGTGAATTGTGCTTACCGATACAAAATTAAAAAACCTCAAGCCGCAGGACAAACTGTACAAAGTCTCCGATCGTGACGGGCTGTATGTAGCTGTGCTTACGTCAGGTACGGTCTCATTTCGCTATGACTACCGTATCAACGGTCGCCGCGAAACACTGGTAATCGGGCAGTATGGGCGTGACGGTATCAGCCTGGCAGAAGCGCGGGAAGAACTGATTGCTGCAAAGAAGCTGCTTAAAGCAGGCCAGTCACCGGCTGCGGCTAAACGTGACGGTATCAAAAAGATTCGTGGTGCCGAGACGTTTGCGGTACATACCGACAGTTATATGAAACACGTCATCCTGGCTGACAGTACCCGCGCAATGAAACAGGCGGTGATCGACCGTGACATACTTCCGGTTCTTGGCAACAAAATGATGGCTGAAATTACCACATCGATGGTTCGTGATTTATGTGACCGGATTGTCGAACGCGGTGGCCGGGCAACAGCAGTACAGGCCAGGGAGATCATCAGCAGCGTATACCGTCACGCCAATGACCGTGGTCATGGTTTGTTTAATCCTGCGGCTGACATTAAACCTTCGTCTATCGCCATATTTAAACCACGAGAGCGAACACTGACACCAGAAGAAATTGGTCTGTTCTTCCGTATGCTGGATGCCATTGGTGCTATGGGCACTATGAAAATGGCTTTAAAGCTGGTGCTTATCACTATGGTTCGTAAAGGCGAATTCACCAATGCAACGTGGGATGAAATAGATTTTAAAAAATGGACATGGACAATTCCTTCAGACCGCATGAAGGGAAGTCGGGCGCACGTTATTTACCTGCCTAAACAGGCACAGGATATATTAATCGGGTTGCAGATGTGCGCTGGTGGAAGTGAATATCTGGTTCCTGGTCGTTACAATTTCCGGAAGCCATTATCTAATGCCGCGCTGAACTCTCTGATCGACAGAACGGTGAAAATAATAAATGAAGATGGTGAGCATATTCAGGACTTCACTGTACATGATATGCGCCGTACAGCCAGTACGTTGTTGCATGAGGCTGGTTATCCTTCAGACTGGATTGAAAAGGCTCTGGCACATGAGCAGAAAGGTGTGCGCGCCGTATATAACAAAGCGGAATACGCCAGACAGCGCGCCTACATGTTGCAGCAGTGGGCAGATATGATTGATTCCTGGATTAACGGGGAGCATACGGATCTGATTCCGTTCTCCCCGTCGAAGTTTGAGAGGTGGATGGAAGGCAGTAATAAATAATTCTATCCTTCCTGGACTTTGGTAAGCGTCAGATTTCCGCAGAACACTGCGCCGGTGTCGATGTACATCTGGTTTGCATACACCAGTGGGTGATGTGCTGGCGTATGACCGAAGATGAACAAATCGGCACCGGTTATCTCCGAGACAATACCGTCCTGCGCGCCGCTAACCCGCTCACGATTCCATATCACCATTTCTTCCGGTACTGGCTTATCGAATGCGTATTCGTTGTGCGGGTAGTCTGCGTGGCAGATGACGACCTTCTTATTGCCGGTAACCAGTTCGATAATCATCGGGAGGTTGGTAATCTTTGGCAGAAGGTATTTGAGTTTCACATCCTGCTCAGAATCAAGTTGGTGCCACCATCCACCGCCGTTTGACATCCAATGTCCGAAACTTCCGCCGTTGACCAGTGCATCCAGCATCATCTGCTCATGGTTGCCACGAACAGCTCGGAACCACGGCATAGTAATCAAATCCAGGCATTCGACGTTTTCAGCGCCGCGGTCAACAAGGTCACCAACGGAAATAAGCAAATCGCGCGCCGGGTCGAATGAAACTTTGTCGAGTTCGTTCATCAGCAGCGTGTAGCACCCATGCAGATCGCCGACGACGAAGATATTGCACCAGTCAGCGCCATTGATGCGTTGATATAGGTTCATGCTACACGCTCCCGCCCCTGGTTGTCTGTTGGTGACAGCGGAGCATTGCTGAATGCATTTGTTAATCCGCCAATATCCAACGCGTATCCAGGATGTAGTTGCACTGCCGGGTCTTCGCACTGATTACCCCAAACATCGAAGCCATGAGACGACTGGCGGGCGAACAGTTCAATGCGAGAAACATCGCCTAACAATTGCACAAGTTTTTCACGAACGATATCTGGTTTTCTTGAATGCTCAAGCCGCGGTGCGGTAAATGACTGAACGATCCCTGCATTAATGCGCGTAGGTAGTTTTCCCTTTACCGCAAACAGGCAATCTTCACTATTGGCGCGAGTCATGTGTCCCATACCCATAACCAGTTTATCTGGTTGTCGGCTACCACATTTTATCCACGTGAAGCCCTTCATCGTCATCAGACGAAATCCCCAGGCTTCAACAACTTTTAGTGCTTCGAGTGGTTGTGTTGGCACCCACCACATGGCCAACAGACAGTTTTCAGCGGTCAAATCCCACACAGGAAGGCGGCAGATATCCAGCACACTCATAACAGGATATTTAAAGCCGGCACCGCGATTACCATCTGCGGCTTTGTCCCGGTATACCCAGGGTGGATCTGCATAGATTAGTGTGTATTTCTTAGTCATAAACCACCCCACAACATCCTATGCCGCTATAGTCGCCACGGCGAAGGCCGTTACCTTTTGTGATACATTGGTCCCTGCGAACCGCGATCCTTGCACGCTCAACATCACCAGAAGCAACATCCATACACTGAAGCCAAAGGTGAGCGGCAATGCGGAACTGCCCTTTTTTCTCTCTTTCAATCGCGCGTTTTTCGATCTCTATCGCCGCAGGAGTAACGGCGACAATCTTTGACGGACTGCGCATTGAAACCTTGTTCATGTGATATTTTTCAAGTCGGCTTAACTTTCTCACTTAATCCAACCCTCTCTGAAAATTAATGCCAGCAGATAAAGCCATGCTGAAACAGAGGCCAGGAATAAGTACCATCCTGACCATTTGCTCCAGTGCCTTAGCAGGGCACTCATGCAGCGTTGCTCACAGGACGATATACACGTTGCTGAACAGGAGGCTTTTTACCTTGGAACTCTGCCGGGCTTGCTGCCTGACGTTCATCAAGCCAACGCTCAACTTCGTCACGGTTCCATGCGCAGCGTTTGTCAGTGATATACCAGCGTTTAGGAAATTCCCCTGCGCGCTCCATACGGTCGATAGTGCTCCATGACAGTGGCACCACCGCCAGGAGTTCCTTCTTACCTAATGCACCTTTCATAAATACCTCTCTTGGTTGCAGTGCGGCGCGCGTGGCGCCGCGGTGGTGGTTACATAGATGTTTCGTTTAATTCTTCCCGACGAACGCTGTAAACGTCGGTGGCTTTTGCCAGCAGTTCGTCATCATCTGAAAGTTTTTGTGCAATGTATTTGTAAGCCTTATCCAGTTCGGAGACAGTGCTGTAATTCATCGCTGCGCTGGTAAAGGCCATCAGCATTTCTTCTGGATCACGGCTATCCGCTTTACGCGTTTGCTCATCAGGCTTTTTCACTGTTTTAGCGTTGATCAGACTATTAATTCCCGCAGCCGTAGTTGTTTGCGGAGTAATGTCTCGCTCAACGCGCGGTGCCGTTTCCTGTAATTCGTCAGGTGTATAGACGCCCATGATTACGTCAGGACAGTGCAAGCGAGACCAGCGTTTTGTCGCAAGGTATGCGAGTTGTTGTTTCGGATCGCTGGCCCAAAGTGTGGAGTTTCTTACCTGTGCCTGAGACAGCATTAACTCGAGCACTCGAGGTTGATCCTCTCCCTTCATGGTTGCCCATACGCGAACACCGCAGCCTTCTTCGTCTTTTATAGTCCAGCCTGGTGCGATATACGGATTGCCGTTTTTGGATGTTTTCTCAACAAACTTACCGATCACGCGTTCCCACGGCCCGAACCACTCGTAGTTGATGCGATCTTTTGTTGGCGACATTGTTGAGATAACTGCGTTTACTAATTGGGCTTCATAACCTAGCGTGCCGTTCACAACATGGGTTTTCTGAGCCACGGCAAACGGGTTCATTCCCCACTGCGCAGCCTGCATTGCCACGGCCATGCAATCAGCTGGTTTCCCGGCGAGGTGCGCCGGTACCGTTACGCGGCTTTGCGCCATTACCTCGGCGAATTTCATCAGTTGGTTCAAGCCGTCTGGGCTGAAAATAGTTGCAGCAGTGCCAGCGATTGCTGTGTCTACTGGTGCGTTGATGTTTGCGATGTTGTTGCTCATATGTACATATCCTGTTTACGTGCCCAGTCAGGGCGTTTAATAATTTCCACGCCACCCCATTCATCATTGATGCGGCATTCGTGATAGGTATTCAGATCCCGGCGGAACAGAGCGTGCCCGGTATCGACATCCTTCGCATCCAGCTCGAACACGCGTACCGGATACCGACCACAATCAATGCTTTCGCTCACGGCAAGAAAGAAAAAACCATGCGGCTGACCAGTAACCCTCATTGCGCCTTCACGGTACATTGCGTCCTGCACGTGGTAGCGGAATTCCTCGATGTGGCGAGCAAAACGATCCATATCTGCAACCTTTTTCACGTCGACGATTACGTTGTGCTCGTTCAGCCATTTGTCTGGACGAATTCGGCACAACTCACCCGTCTCTTCATCGTTCCAGTACATTGATGCTTCGCAGTAACCAGGTGCTTCCAGCATCCAGCGTGCCGCCGGGTGAGCCATTGCGCTATCACGCATCAGCTCCAGTTTTCGCCACTGCTCTGCATCAAGTACCGAAATCCCCATATCCGCTACATCACGAATAAATGCCTCTTCGTCAGCTTTACCTTGTTTTGTCCGACGATCGAATTTCGGTGAAACGATGAAGCGTTTGTCAAACTCTCTAGGTTCCAGAAGCAGACAGTGCAGAGCAGTACCCATATCCAGTGCAGACTTCTTCTCTTCGTCTTCCGGAGCAGCCTTCACCCATTTCAGAAGGGCAGGGTTCTTAGCCACCATATCTAGCTGCGACTTACTCACGCCGTCACCGGCGTGGTAGTCCTCGTTGCTGATATCGAAATAAATTCCCGGATTCATGCCGCGTCCCTCTGCCCATCAATCTGATCAGCCAGATCCCAGCGGGCGATAATTGCCATTGCCTCGCGCCGGTAGGCATCCATTAGTTCTTCGAACTCAGGGCTGTCTTTAGCGGCCTCCAGTACTTCCTGGCGAACGCCTTTAACTGTTACAACGTCGAAAGTTGATGCCAGTTGATGAAGCCGGATACTCTCAATCAGTTCAACTTGTCGGTCATATAGCTGTTCTGACAGGCGGTAGTCCTTGTCGAATGCCAGCATGATTTTTTGAAGATTTTTCTGCTGATTAACGTTCATTATCAGCCCTCCCATATCTCGTTATCGTTGGCCACATCGCGAGCTTCTTTGCTGACGAAAGCCCACTTAATGCCTTCCTGTAAGGTGCGGAACTTCCAGCTCATGAATCCGCATGCAGTAACGCAGTACCAACCGTTGATGATTTTCCACTGCATAACTTGTTACCTCGGTCTGTTACCGTTGAGGTAATAATTATGCGTATATGGTTTGATGTCAATAGATATGAGTTAAAAAAATTACCCGTTAGGTAATCGAATAGGCAATAAAAAAGCCGCCATAAGGCGGCTTACTTACTGAAAAATATGGTTTTATTGTTTGTTTTTTTCGTTCTGGTTGATGACAAATTCAATGTAACTTTCGATCTTTGCTTTCTCGGTTTCGGGTAACAATGCGTAGCGCGAGCGATCATAGTTGATGGTCGCAGGGTCGTGCGGGTGAATCAGTAATTCATAGCCGTGACGCCCGAATGCGGATGCAACATTCTCCAGGGTGGAAATGGAAACGCTGACCTCATTGTTTAACAGGCGGCTGATTGTCACCTGGGCTACGCCGGATGCGCGGTGAAGTTTTCCCTGTGTTGAAAGGTCGCGGCTTTCGCTCATCCAGCGTTCCAGGTTGTGAGCCGCCAGCTGGCCAATGTCGCTTGGGCCGACAGGCTGAAAACCTTCCTGAGAAAGCGAGCGATCGATATCAAGCCAGTTACGGGGTTTATTGGCGGCAGCTTCAATTTTTCGTGCAACTTGGTCGCCGATAACCTTCTTGCCAAGAGCCCAGCGGTTTACCAGATTTGCCTGAGTTCCAAGTTTTTCAGCCATCCGCGTCTGAACACCATTGAATTCACGGTCGATCAAGTCGTTGAGATTTTGCCTGCGGACGTCCTGGATACTTTTCATTTTCTGGAAAATCGCCTCATATCTGAATCAGAAGATGATTCAATTTAAAGCAATATTACCCAACAGGTAAATGCACCTCATGGGTAACTATCCTTGATTTTTGTTACCTTATAGGTGAATATTTATTATCTGAAATAAATATCAGGCAATAGCTATGAGCGATAACGGACATTTCGATTTCAAAAAGCACTGGCTTGCACTTACTCCGGATGAGCGTGAAGCCTTCGCACAGGAAGCCGGAACGACGAGTCACTATATCCAGACTCACTTAACAGGTAAGCGCAAAATGCCAGGTAAGGTATTGATGGATGGGCTTTTTAAAGCCTGTAAATCAAGACAATGGCTGCGCTCAAAAGCAGAACTGGCATACTTCTTCTACTCATGATATCCAGCCACAACCCTCTGTAGACCGCCATCCGGCGGTCTTTTCATATCTATTCGTACCTCAAAGGTAATAAAAAACCAAATATGGTTGATCTTTTTTTTGTGTCAGCACAAAATAACCGTAATCCCAATACTAATAACAGGGCTTACCATGGAAATCATTACACGTATTGATGCCGCAAAGCGCGGACTTAAACGCTACTACACCGGAAAACCATGTAAGCACGGACATGACAGTGAACGCTGGGTTTACAACGGACACTGTGTTGAGTGCACCATGGAATCAAACCGTCGCATCAGGGCAGAGATTAAGCAGATCATGATTAATTCCTCCCCACAACACTCAAGCTGATAGCGGAGATTAATCATGAGCAGACATGCAACAGATTGGGCCTGGGAGACAGATCCAGGTAGCTCGTCATTAAAGCTCATACTGCTCTCGATGGCTGACAGAGCCGATGAATATAACCTCTGCTATCCCAGCATAGAACGCCTAGTTAAAGACACTTGCCTGAATAAAAAAACCGTACAGGCCGGGCTTATATCGCTCATGAAAATGGGGCTTATTTCAGATACCGGAGAGAGAAAGGGAGCGACGAAAAGAGTGCGGGTTTTCTCTCTTAATATAACCAAAAACGGGAACATTAAAGGCAACCGGGAAGGGGGTAACGATCCCAAAAACGGTAATGTTACCGAAAACGGGAATATACCCAAAAACGGGATGTTGAATGATCCCAAAAACGGGATGTTGAATGATCCCAAAAACGGGATCCAGAACCAGTCATATAACCAGTCATTTAACCAAGAGAGGGAGAGCAGGACAAAAATCGGGGATTCCGTGCCCCATGACCCCGGCGCAAACAACGCCGTGATGAATAACTTTGTTCCTCCAGGTGGGCCAGGGCAATTAGGCAAATTTGTCATGCATGAACAATGGCAGCCATCAGATGACTTTCTTCGGAAAAGCTCATTGCAGGGAATCTACCTGGGCAGTCTGCCAACGGCACAGGAACTTGCAGAGTTCAGAATTTACTGGATGGCTGAGGGTAAGGCATACCATCAGGCACAGTGGGAGCAGAAGCTGGCAAGGCGGCTGCAGATTAGCAGACAGAAGCAATCAACATTACCTGATAACAACGTTCCGCACTGGAACAGCCCTGAAGCATGGGAGGATTTCTTGTGAACAACGTTTTTACCGCGATACAAAACCGTGACGGAGAGGCCCTTTCTCGCATGTCAGGTTATGAGCATCAGTACGTCAACAATGACAATGTGGTGAACATGTCAGCAGAGAGGCTTGTTGATGCCCTTTTCAAACAGCTGAAACAACTGTTTCCGGCGGCAGTGGTAACCAACCTGAAGACGCCAGAGCAGGAAGTTGCTGCAAAACAGCAGTGGATTGCTGCGTTTGCCGAAGGGGGGATCCGAACCCGTGAACAGGTTTCTGCTGGTATGCGCCACGCCCGCGCCAGTGATTCTCCGTTCTGGCCGTCGCCAGGGCAATTCATCAAGTGGTGCAAAGACAGCAAGATGGTTCTTGGCGTCACCATTGACGATGTGATGACGGAGTTTCACCGGTACAGCAAGGAAAAAAGTTTATATCCTGGTGGTCCCGAAAGATTCCCGTGGCGGCATCCGGTTATGTACTGGGTCGTATGTGATACCCGCCGTGCAATGTATCAGCGCCAGCTTAGCGAGATTGAGGTTGAGAAACACGCGCGCAGGCTGCTCGATGATTGGGCGAAAAAGGTGGCTTCCGGACAGCAGATACCCGATCCGGTGATCAGCATACAGGCAAAGCCAGAACCCATGAGTACGCCTCCGGACACAGGGAGAGACGTTTACCATCCACCAGGGCGAAGTTTCGGGTGTATGCCTAACGCCGCCACCCTGGGGGGAATAACACCGGCGCAGTGGCTGATGGAGGAATACAGGCGGGGAAAGGCGTCAGGATTTATCAAGTAATACCAGCGCGATAGCGCATTTTTTTACGTCTCGATAATTACCTGTTAGGTAATAAAATATTCTAAAATCTATTGATTTCGTGTCTTATGTGGTTTTTAATTACCTCAGGGGTAAATCATGAGAAAACAGATACAGGCTCTTGGTCGACTCAAAACAGGCCAGATGAACAAAACAGAATCTGCGTATTGCCAGCACCTTGAGCTGCGTAAACGTGCAGGAGAAATCGTCTGGTATCGATTTGAGGGTATCAAGCTGCGGTTAGCTGACAACACGTTCTATACGCCCGATTTTGCTGTGATGCTCGCCACCGGCGAGATGGAACTGCACGAAGTGAAAGGTTTCTGTACCGACGACGCCAGGGTGAAAACCAAAGTCGCCGCAGATCAATATCCGTTCCGAATCATCGGGGTAACGGTTAAACCAAAGAAAGCAGGTGGTGGCTGGAACATCGAAGAGTTCTGAATCGACGATCTTTTTAGTTATCAATGTAATCAATAAGTTATGTGGATAAGCGAGGGTAAAGATGGAAAGTAATATCAAAGGGTTAGTTGCCGCCGGGCATGAGATGGCTTCGGAACTGAAAGCTGAATGTGGTGCCGTTGATATGCGCAGTGTGGCAAAGCTGCTCAGCGATTTGGCAACGCAACTGGAAGTGCAACTGGCGCGTGCTAATGCGCTGGCCGAAGGCCAGCAGAAAGCGATTGAGTCAATTAAGCAGGCTGATTCGGCTGTTAAGTTGGCACACGAGAAGTTTTCAGCGCTGGCGGCGGAGAATGCTGGGCTGAAGGCCGGGGCTATGTATTTCTCATATGGCTCTGAATTTAGTTTCGAGTGTCACAAAACTGCTGAGGAGGCTATCGCTGCTGCTGAGGCTGCAATTGACGACTATAGAGGCGATGCTTGCGATGGATGGAGCGAAGAGGTCGAAAGCATTTGCTGGGGGGTAATTATTCAGCAGGCAACCAAGGTCGGTGAACGCAAGAAGAGGAAATGCGACAGAGTATCACCATGGATTGAAAGAGTTTGTGATTATGAGCTTCGACCTAATGTCGAAACCCCAGCCAACGACGCTGTCCTGGCTGAAATTGAACGCAAAGCAATCCGCAAGTTCATTAACAGCATTGAACACATCCTGCGTGACAAGTTATCACCGTATGACACCGAAGAGATGCTTGAGGCTATGCGTATTTTTCTGGAAGAACAGGGAGGTGAGCAAAAATGGCAATAACAAAGCAACGTGTAGAAGAAATCATATCCCGTATTGAAATGTATGGGCATGGCGCAGGGTATACAGTCGAAGAGGTTTATGACCTTGCTGTACTGGCGCTGAATTTATCAAATATCGCAAAACTCAAGCGATACGAGCTTGATATGGATGGTTGTGACTCGTTCGGTCAGGATTGTGGCGCTGACATGACTGAAGATTCTGATGGCGATTATGTCCTGTTTGATGACGTGGTTAAGTTGTTTGAGTTTGATACAACCACTCAGAAGTTAGAAAGCACAGCAAAGGAGGCAGCCAGTGAACGAGATTGACTATCAGGCACTGCGTGACAAGGCAGAGAAAGCAACGTGTGGTGAGTGGTCGATCGAATATGGAGATGGCAGCTTTGATGGTGATGATGCACTAATTCATCGCGAGGCTGCTGGATATATTCCCATTTGCAGAATTGAAGGAGCGCATCCTGAAAGCGGTTTCGATGAAGATTTCCAAATGGAACAGCAGGCCAATGCTGAATTCATCGCTGCAGCCAATCCCGCTACCGTCTTGGCGCTGCTGGATGAGCTGGAAAGAAAACAGCAATACATCAAACGCCGCGACCAGGAGAACGAGGAAATTGCGCTAACGGTAGGGAGGCTGCGCGTTGAGCTGGAAGGCAAAGACAGCAAAATAGCCAATCTTACCGCCGAACGCGATGCTCTTCGTGAAGGTGAGATGGGCGACGCTAGGCATAGCAACACACGGGCCGCAGCTGATATCTACTTCCAACTGGTCGAGGAGTGCGAAATTCCTGCTGGCGGTTCTCTGGTCGAGTACGTTGACGATATGCGCGAGAATCTGGAAGCCGCAGAGAAGCGCATTGCAGAACTGGAGGATCGGGAAATACTGCTCCCAGAACGTAGCAGCATGCTTCATCGAACAGATTTTCACGAGGATTACCAAACGGTAATGGCATACAAAGTTTCTGAAGTCATCGCTGCAATCCGCGCCGCAGGCATTCGCATCAAAGGAGGTGAGTAATGCGTGTGGCATGTATCGGCTTGTTACCGTACCCGACTCGTTTTTGGGCTTCTGCGCTAATTGCAAAGCCGTATGTCCTGATGGCTGACAACATCATCCCGGCACCAAAGCGCCGCCATACCGGTATTGCAGCGGCACGACGAGCAGCAAAGAGACGCAGGAGAGCAAAGCGATGAAAAACCGTAAGGCAAAGATGCTGATAGCAAAGCCGGGGCAGCGTATCCGTATCTCAAATCGGCTTGTTATTTACTATAGATATCTGGGTTTTAGGGGGTGTTCCTCTATTCGTTTTTACGGTGTCTGGCGAAACAGAAGCGCAGCACAAAACCGCTGGAAAAACCACTTTCGCACTAAAGGAGAGTGATATGACCACTTTCACCGACAAAGAACTGATTAAAGAAATCAAAGAGCGCATAGGCAGCTTGGACGTTCGAGACAATATTGAGCGCCGTGCTTATGAAATTGCACTGGCATCGCTGGAAGCAGATCCAGTTGCTTATATCTTCAAACATCCTGCCGGGAAATTATTCTGGGCTTTAACGGATGAAAGCAATAAAGAGCAAGCGGACGTTATTCCTGTTTATGCTGCCGCGCCTGCGTCGGTTGTGCCGGATAATGCATCAGAGCCTCTTGCTTATGCTTACAAAGAGCTTACGCCTGAGATTATGCGCAACCATTTAGCTGTATTCGAGCGATATGGAATAGCCCCAAACGATAGCTCTACCACAATTCAGGCACTGCGAATCGCGCTGGATGGCATAGAGCGGAGCGACGCCATGCTTCATGGTGCCGAACCTGTAAGCCAAACTTACAAGTTGCCTCCCCTGTCATCCAACGAAGTAAACGACGCGGCATGGAAATTACACAACATGCTGACTGAACATGGCCCGCTAAATGGGCGTCAGTTCAACAATCTGAAAGGTTGCTTCTATGAGGCATTAAAGGTCGCAATGCGCAACTATCCGGTAACTCCGGATGGTTGGATAAGCTGTAGTGAGCGAATGCCGAATACCAAAACAGCCGTTCTTGTTGCCGTGGAGTTTGACAGGAAAGGTGACTGGCGAATGAAATGGGCTACTTACATCCCGGGGCATCCTGACGCTAATGATGGGTGGATAATTCCTGGTGCGTCGTGGAAACCGTCACACTGGATGCCGCTACCAGAACCGCCGCAGGGAGTGAATGATGAATTGGCCTGAAGCATTCACCGCTGTAGGAGTTGCAATCGCGGTGGCATTTATTCTGTATTCGCTTTTCCGCTGGGGATAAAGGAATGTTCGCTCTGATTCAACGTGGTCAGATATACACCGATAGCGCCGGCTACCCGATAAAAATTCTTCGCTGCATAAACAACACTGTGTTGTACAGAAGAATGGATGGGCGAACACAGTCGGTAAAAATAAACGATTTTAATGAACTGTTTGAACGGATCGATCACCAGGAATACCGACAAATTCTGGCTGAAACAGAGCAGGAGAACCATCTGAAAAAATTACGCGCCATGCAAAGGAGATAAACCGGTAAAGGTGTTCGCGATAAAGGTGAATATCGGCAATGAATAACAATCCTCGCACTCGCGGGGATTTCTTTTATCTGAACTCGCTACGGCGAGTTTTGTTTTATGGAGATGATAAATGCACTTCCGAGTCACAGGTGAATGGAATGGAGAACCATTCAACAGAGTTATCGAAGCGGAGAACATCAACGACTGCTACGACCACTGGATGATATGGGCGCAGATAGCACATGCAGACGTAACCAATATTCGAATTGAAGAACTGAAAGAACACCAAGCCGCCTGATGGCGGTTTTTTCTTGCGTGTAATTGCGGAGACTTTGCGATGTACTTGACACTTCAGGAGTGGAACGCACGCCAGCGACGCCCAAGAAGCCTTGAAACAGTTCGTCGATGGGTACGCGAGTGCAGGATATTCCCTCCTCCGGTTAAGGATGGAAGAGAGTATCTGTTCCACGAATCAGCGGTAAAGGTTGACTTAAATCGACCAGTAACAGGTAGCCTTTTGAAGAGGATCAGAAATGGGAAGAAGGCGAAGTCATGAGCGCCGGGATTTACCCCCTAACCTTTATATAAGAAACAATGGATATTACTGCTACAGGGACCCAAGGACGGGTAAAGAGTTTGGATTAGGCCGAGACAGGCGAATCGCAATCACTGAAGCTATACAGGCCAACATTGAGTTATTTTCAGGACACAAACACAAGCCTCTGACAGCGAGAATCAACAGTGATAATTCCGTTACGTTACATTCATGGCTTGATCGCTACGAAAAAATCCTGGCCAGCAGAGGAATCAAGCAGAAGACACTCATAAATTACATGAGCAAAATTAAAGCAATAAGGAGGGGTCTGCCTGATGCTCCACTTGAAGACATCACCACAAAAGAAATTGCGGCAATGCTCAATGGATACATAGACGAGGGCAAGGCGGCGTCAGCCAAGTTAATCAGATCAACACTGAGCGATGCATTCCGAGAGGCTATAGCTGAAGGCCATATAACAACAAACCCGGTCGCAGCCACTCGCGCTGCAAAATCAGAGGTAAGGAGATCAAGACTTACGGCTGACGAATACCTGAAAATTTATCAAGCAGCAGAATCATCACCATGTTGGCTCAGACTTGCAATGGAACTGGCTGTTGTTACCGGGCAGCGAGTTGGTGATTTATGCGAAATGAAGTGGTCTGATATCGTAGATGGATATCTTTATGTCGAGCAAAGCAAAACAGGCGTAAAAATTGCCATCCCAACAACATTGCATGTTGATGCTCTCGGGATATCAATGAAGGAAACACTTGATAAATGCAAAGAGATTCTTGGCGGAGAAACCATAATTGCATCTACTCGTCGTGAACCGCTTTCATCCGGCACAGTATCAAGGTATTTTATGCGCGCACGAAAAGCATCAGGTCTTTCCTTCGAAGGGGATCCGCCTACCTTTCACGAGTTGCGCAGTTTGTCTGCAAGACTCTATGAGAAGCAGATAAGCGATAAGTTTGCTCAACATCTTCTCGGGCATAAGTCGGACACCATGGCATCACAGTATCGTGATGACAGAGGCAGGGAGTGGGACAAAATTGAAATCAAATAATGATTTTATTTTGACTGATAGTGACCTGTTCGTTGCAACAAATTGATAAGCAATGCTTTTTTATAATGCCAACTTAGTATAAAAAAGCAGGCTTCAACGGATTCATTTTTCTATTTCATAGCCCGGAGCAACCTGTGAACACATTTTCAGTTTCCCGTCTGGCGCTGGCATTGGCTTTTGGCGTGACGCTGACCGCCTGTAGCTCAACACCGCCCGATCAACGTCCTTCTGATCAAACCGCGCCTGGTACCTCTTCTCGCCCGATTCTGTCGGCAAAAGAAGCGCAGAATTTCGATGCTCAACACTATTTTGCATCCCTGACACCAGGTGCGGCAGCGTGGAATCCTTCCCCGATTACCCTGCCTGCACAACCTGACTTTGTTGTCGGCCCGGCGGGTACTCAAGGTGTAACGCATACCACGATTCAGGCGGCGGTAGATGCGGCAATTATCAAGCGTACCAACAAGCGCCAGTATATTGCCGTGATGCCTGGTGAGTATCAGGGAACGGTATATGTCCCTGCCGCTCCGGGTGGAATTACTCTGTACGGTACAGGTGAAAAACCGATTGATGTGAAGATTGGGCTTTCCCTTGATGGGGGCATGAGCCCTGCCGACTGGCGTCACGACGTCAACCCGCGCGGCAAATATATGCCAGGTAAACCAGCGTGGTATATGTACGATAGCTGCCAGAGCAAACGCAGCGACAGTATCGGCGTTCTCTGCTCTGCGGTCTTCTGGTCACAAAACAATGGACTGCAACTGCAAAACCTGACCATCGAAAACACGCTGGGCGATAGCGTAGATGCGGGTAACCATCCGGCGGTGGCACTGCGTACTGATGGTGACCAGGTACAGATTAACAACGTTAACATTCTCGGTCGTCAGAACACCTTCTTTGTCACCAACAGCGGTGTGCAGAACCGTCTGGAAACGAATCGTCAGCCGCGTACGCTGGTGACCAACAGCTACATTGAAGGGGATGTGGATATCGTTTCTGGTCGCGGCGCAGTGGTGTTCGATAATACCGAATTCCGCGTGGTGAACTCACGTACTCAGCAAGAAGCGTATGTGTTTGCACCGGCTACGCTGTCCAACATTTACTACGGTTTCCTCGCCGTAAACAGCCGTTTCAATGCTTTCGGTGATGGTGTGGCGCAACTGGGCCGCTCGCTGGATGTTGATGCCAATACCAACGGTCAGGTGGTGATCCGTGATAGCGCCATCAACGAAGGTTTTAACACAGCCAAACCGTGGGCTGATGCGGTGATTTCCAATCGTCCATTCGCGGGTAACACCGGCAGCGTTGATGATAACGACGAAGTACAGCGCAATCTGAATGACACTAACTACAACCGCATGTGGGAATACAATAACCGCGGCGTGGGTAGCAAAGTGGTTGCAGAGGCGAAGAAGTAGGAGCTGTTAACTATGTGCCGGATGCGGCGTAAACGCCTTATCCGGCCTACGGTTCGATGCGATTTGTAGGTCGGATAAGATGCGCAAGCATCGCATCCGACAATAAGTGCCGGATGCTGCGAAAATGCCTTATCTGGCCTACAGATTCGATGCGATTCGTAGGTCGGATAAGATGCGCAAGCATCGCATCCGACAATAAGTGCCGAATGCGACCTACATTCACATGGCGCTTTTTACATCTGACGGTTTTTATTGAAGTTAATCAAACTACCCGCCTTGATAATCTCGCGCTCTTCAGCAGTCAGACTTTCCATATAGAGCGTAATCTCCGTTACCGGTGCATCTTCATGGATCACATAACCTTTAAACGTCGTTCCAGGATTATCCAGCGCCGCTTTAATGCCAGGGATGTAAATGTAATCCCCCACTTCAAAGGTTGGTACTTCCGCCATTTGCAGCGGTAACATCCCCCAGTTGATGACGTTAGAACGGTAGCGTTTAGTCGCGTATTCCTCGGCAATATTCGCCAGACCGCCAATCACACGCTGGCAGCTCGCCGCCTGCTCACGCGCAGAACCATCGCCTGGTTTCACCGCATAGACCATGCTGCCAATTTCAGTTTGCAGCGGATCAATATGCTCCTGACCAGCAATCTGCTTAATGCGCGCAAACACCTCTGTCAGCTCGCTGACATTCCCCGCCAGACGCTGATTTTCCAGCTCAGCAGTCGCTTTACTTCTGCCAACATAACCGGGATCGCGGCGTGACAGGGTAAACTCCGCCAGACCAATCGGATTTGAACGATAAGAAGAGGTTTCACCGGAAGGAATCAGTTCGTCGGTGGTGGTGACTTCGTCGAGGATCTTCGAGCACACTTTGAGGACGATATTGTCAGTCAGCGCGCCCAATTCCGGCCAGTCTTTGATGTTCGGTCCGTAGATCAGCGGTTGCTGGGTCGCCCCTTTCACAAAGCCTTGATAGACGCGATTTTTATACGGCGTTACATCGAAGGCGTACTCCGGCACGTTGTCCCAGCAATCGAGTTCGCTGGCAGAGGTTAAATAGCCACCGTTTGCCGCAGTTGCAGCGATAGAACGAGCGTCCATCAACGCCACCGCTGACATCTGCCCATTAGCTGGCTTAGAGCCTTCGCGGTTCGGGAAGTTACGCGTGGTGTGGCGAATACTCAAACCGTTGTTGATTGGCGTATCGCCCGCACCAAAGCATGGGCCGCAGAACGCGGTTCTGATGATTGCGCCTGCGCCAATCAAATCTGCTACCACACCTTTTTTGGCGAGATCCATAAACACCGGCTGTGATGACGGGTAAACCGCCAATGAGAAGGTATCGTTGCCGCAGGATTGACCGCGCAGCGCATTCGCCGCCGCGATGACGTTTTCGTAGTTACCGCCAGAACAGCCCGCGATAATCCCCTGCTGCACTTTCAGGCGACCATTTTCCACTTTATCCAGCAGCGAGAGTTTGGCTTTACCGTGCGCCACGCGTTCGGACTCAATTTCAATCTCACGCAGAATGTCGGTCAGGTTCTGGTTCAGCGTGTCGATTTCATACACGTTGCTCGGGTGGAATGGCAGCGCAATCATTGGTTTGATGGCGCTTAAATCAACGCTGATGCAGCCATCGTAGTACGCCATTGGTTGAGGGTTAAGTTGGCAGTAATCCTGGCCGCGACCGTGCAGCGCCAGCCAGTTATGGACTTCTTCATCGGTTTGCCAGACAGAACTTAAACAGGTCGTTTCAGTGGTCATCACGTCAACGCTGTTACGGAAATCGGTAGAGAGCGCTGCAACACCGGGACCTACGAACTCCATCACTTTGTTTTTGACGTAACCGTTTTTGAACACGGCACCGATGATAGCCAGCGCCACATCCTGCGGCCCCACATACGGCGCAGGTTTTCCGGTCAGATGCACCGCAACCACGCCCGGATAGTCGATATCCCAGGTGTCATTAAGCAGCTGTTTTACCAACTCGCCGCCGCCCTCGCCAACCGCCATTGTCCCTAACGCACCGTAACGGGTATGGCTGTCTGACCCGAGGATCATTTTGCCGCCGCCCGCCATCATTTCACGCATATATTGATGGATGACCGCAATATGCGGTGGCACAAAAATACCGCCATAACGCTGGGCCGCCGATAAACCAAAAACATGGTCATCACCGTTAATGGTGCCGCCCACAGCACAGAGTGAGTTATGGCAGTTGGTCAGCACATACGGCAGCGGGAAACGTTCCATACCGGACGCTTTAGCGGTCTGTACAATACCAACAAAGGTAATATCGTGAGAGGCTAATGAATCAAACTTAATTTTAAGTTTATCCATATTTCCGGACGTATTATGAGAAGAGAGAATAGACCAGGCAATAGTGCCTTTTTTTGCTTCTTCTTTTTTAATTTCGCCGGTGAAATGTTCTTCGGCAATTATTTCGTTATTGCTGGCGAGAAACACGCCTTTTTCAGATAACTTGATCATCAAATGCTCCAGATATCTGCGCACCGTGAAGTGCGCAGAAAGATAATAAATGGATATACTCTAAATAATTCGAGTTGCAGGAAGGCGACAAGCGAGTGAATCCCCAGGAGCTTACTAAAGTAAGTGACTGGGGTGAACGAACGCAGTCGCAGCACATGCAACTTGAAGTATGACGAGTATAAATTGAAATATCTTATGACGCGTCTTATCAATAATACTTTACCGCTTCCAGCTGTTTATAAAGATCACCCGCTGCAAGGTTCATGGAAAGGTTATCGCGATGCTCATGTCGAGCCGGACTGGATCCTGATTTACAAACTTACCGATAAACTTTTACGATTTGAGAGAACTGGAACTCACGCGGCGCTATTTGGGTAAAGCCCGCTGCCGATGAAATTTGTAAACCCTGCGCCGACAGGCTTGCGTAAAACTCTTTTGGTGATAATGTGAGCCTTCCAAATCCAGACTATTCCGATTTGGGATCTATTTTGCCGTCCTGGCGTGTGTAACCGTTTTATCAAGGAATAAGCAGTATGCGTAAAATCGCATTAATTCTTGCGATGTTGTTGATCCCGTGCGTTTCGTTTGCCGGTTTGCTGGGCAGCAGTAGCTCGACCACGCCAGTGAGCAAAGAGTATAAGCAGCAGTTGATGGGATCCCCTGTCTACATCCAGATCTTCAAGGAAGAACGTACGCTCGATCTCTACGTCAAAATGGGCGAGCAATATCAACTGCTCGACAGCTATAAAATCTGTAAATATTCCGGCGGCTTGGGGCCAAAACAGCGTCAGGGCGATTTCAAAAGCCCGGAAGGGTTTTATAGCGTCCAGCGTAATCAGTTAAAACCAGACAGCCGTTACTACAAGGCGATTAATATCGGTTTCCCCAATGCCTATGACCGTGCGCATGGTTATGAAGGGAAATACCTGATGATCCACGGCGATTGTGTTTCCATCGGCTGCTACGCGATGACCAATCAGGGTATTGATGAGATCTTCCAGTTCGTTACTGGTGCGCTGGTGTTTGGTCAGCCGAGCGTGCAAGTGAGTATTTACCCGTTCCGCATGACCGACGCCAATATGAAGCGCCATAAATATTCCAACTTTAAGGACTTCTGGGAGCAGCTGAAGCCAGGTTACGACTACTTTGAGCAAACCCGTAAGCCACCGACCGTTTCTGTGGTCAATGGCCGTTACGTGGTCAGCAAGCCGTTAAGCCACGAAGTTGTGCAGCCACAGCTGGCATCAAACTACACGCTCCCCGAGGCAAAATAAGCGCCATTCGCCTGGCATAATCTTTTGCCAGGTTTCATTGCCCGTCAGCGGCTGTGTCGCAATCACCGTGACCACATCATTCGGTGTGGTCTGCGAGCTGAAGTCGATTTCCACATCCTGATCCAGCAACGTTGCCACACCAAACGGCGCGCGGCGGGTGATCCAGTGTAAATTAGTCGAGCAATACGCCATTACATAGCGCCCGTCAGAAAGCAGCATGTTGAAAACGCCCTTCTGCCGCAGTTCATCCGCCAGTGAGGCGATATATTTAAACACTGCCGCCATGTTGCCCGGTGTGCGCGGGTAACGCTGCGTTAATTTATGCAGGAGCCAGCAGAAGGCTTTTTCGCTGTCGGTTTCACCGACCGGGCGGAAGTTGCCGGTTTCCAGTGATTTGTAGCCCGTCAGTTGTCCATTATGGGCATAAGTCCAGTTACGCCCCCATAACTCGCGGGTAAACGGGTGAGTATTTTCCAGCGCCACCTCGCCCCGATTCGCCTGGCGAATATGAGCCACCACCGAACAGGATTTTATCGGGTAGTCCTGGACAAGTTTGGCGATGGGAGAATTAAAGCTGGGTTGCGGATCTTTAAATGTGCGACAGCCTTTACCTTCGTAAAAGGTAATGCCCCAGCCATCTTTATGTGGCCCGGTTCCACCACCACGCTGTACAAGACCGGTGAAACTAAAGCAGATATCGGTAGGGACGTTGGCGCTCATCCCGAGCAATTCGCACATGGGTAACCTCCACAACAGCGGGAGCGCATGGCCCCCGGCGAAGATTGATTAAAAAGTACAAAGGTTCAGGCTGTTACCCTCACCCCGGCCCTCTCCCTGAAAGGGAGAAAAGACCTTACTTAACCATCTCTTTTTCAATCAACTGGATCAGGATATGGATAACTTTAATGTGAATCTCCTGAATGCGGTCGGCATAACCAAAGTGCGGTACGCGAATTTCGATATCCGCTGTGCCAGCCATTTTACCGCCGTCTTTACCGGTCAGGGTGATCACTTTCATCCCCTTCTCACGCGCCGCCGCGATCGCTTTGATCACGTTTGCAGAGTTACCGGAGGTGGAGATCCCCAGCAGTACATCGCCTTCGCGACCTACCGCTTCAACGTAACGGGAGAAAATATCATTGAAACCAAAATCGTTACCGACGCAGGAAATATGGCTGACGTCAGAAATGGCAATCGCCGGGTAGCCCGGACGGTTTTCACGGTAGCGACCGGTCAACTCTTCGGCAAAGTGCATAGCGTCGCAATGGGAGCCGCCGTTGCCGCAGGAAAGCACTTTGCCACCGGCTTTAAAGCTGTCTGCTAACAGGACCGCCGCGCGCTGAATGGCGTGAATATTGGCGTCATCTTTTAAAAAATTAGCCAGCGTTTCCGCCGCTTCGTTCAGTTCGTTACGAATAAGATCCTGGTACATGAGGATATCCTTCAGCATAAATGTAATAGACAAAATGCAGTGTACCGGATACCGCCAAAAGCGAGAAGTACGGGCAGGTGCTATGACCAGGACTTTTTGACCTGAAGTGCGGATAAAAACAGCAACAATGTGAGCTTTGTTGTAATTATATTGTAAACGTATTGCTAAATGTTTTTACATCCACTACAACCATATCATCACAAGTGGTCAGACCTCCTACAAGTAAGGGGCTTTTCGTTATGATGATTTTGAGTATTCTCGCTACGGTTGTCCTGCTCGGCGCGTTGTTCTATCACCGCGTGAGCTTATTTATCAGCAGTCTGATTTTGCTCGCCTGGACAGCCGCACTCGGCGTTGCTGGTCTGTGGTCGGCGTGGGTACTGGTGCCTCTGGCCATTATCCTCGTGCCATTTAACTTTGCGCCTATGCGTAAGTCGATGATTTCCGCGCCGGTATTTCGCGGTTTCCGTAAGGTGATGCCGCCGATGTCGCGCACTGAGAAAGAAGCGATTGATGCGGGCACCACCTGGTGGGAAGGCGATTTGTTCCAGGGCAAGCCGGACTGGAAAAAGCTGCATAACTATCCGCAGCCGCGCCTGACCGCAGAAGAGCAAGCGTTTCTCGACGGCCCGGTAGAAGAAGCCTGCAGGATGGCGAATGATTTCCAGATTACCCATGAGCTGGCGGATTTGCCGCCGGAGCTGTGGGCGTATCTTAAAGAGCATCGCTTCTTCGCGATGATCATCAAAAAAGAGTACGGCGGGCTGGAGTTCTCGGCTTATGCCCAGTCTCGCGTGCTGCAAAAACTCTCCGGAGTGAGCGGGATCCTGGCGATTACCGTCGGCGTGCCAAACTCATTAGGCCCGGGTGAGCTACTGCAACATTACGGCACTGACGAGCAGAAAGATCACTATCTGCCGCGTCTGGCGCGTGGTCAGGAGATCCCTTGCTTTGCACTGACCAGCCCCGAAGCGGGTTCCGATGCGGGCGCGATTCCGGATACCGGGATTGTTTGCATGGGCGAGTGGCAGGGCCAGCAGGTGCTGGGGATGCGACTGACCTGGAACAAACGCTACATTACGCTCGCGCCGATTGCGACCGTGCTTGGTCTGGCGTTTAAACTCTCCGACCCGGAAAAACTGCTGGGTGGCGCAGAAGATTTAGGTATTACCTGTGCTCTGATCCCGACCACCACGCCGGGCGTGGAAATTGGTCGTCGCCACTTCCCGCTGAACGTGCCGTTCCAGAACGGACCGACGCGCGGTAAAGATGTCTTCGTACCGATCGATTACATTATCGGCGGACCAAAAATGGCCGGGCAAGGCTGGCGGATGCTGGTGGAGTGCCTCTCGGTAGGCCGCGGTATCACCCTGCCTTCCAACTCAACCGGCGGCGTGAAATCGGTAGCGCTGGCAACGGGTGCGTATGCGCACATCCGCCGTCAGTTCAAAATCTCTATTGGTAAGATGGAAGGGATTGAAGAGCCGCTGGCGCGTATTGCCGGAAACGCTTATGTAATGGATGCTGCGGCATCGCTGATTACCTACGGCATTATGCTCGGTGAAAAACCTGCCGTGCTGTCGGCTATCGTTAAGTATCACTGTACCCACCGTGGGCAGCAGTCGATTATTGATGCGATGGATATCACTGGTGGCAAAGGCATTATGCTCGGGCAAAGTAACTTCCTGGCCCGTGCTTACCAGGGCGCACCGATTGCCATCACCGTTGAAGGGGCTAACATTCTGACCCGCAGCATGATGATCTTCGGACAAGGAGCGATTCGTTGCCATCCGTACGTGCTGGAAGAGATGGAAGCGGCGAAGAACAATGACGTAAATGCGTTCGATAAACTGCTGTTCAAACATATCGGTCACGTCGGTAGCAACAAAGTTCGCAGCTTCTGGCTGGGCCTGACGCGCGGTTTAACCAGCAGCACGCCAACCGGCGATGCCACTAAACGCTACTATCAGCACCTGAACCGCCTGAGCGCCAACCTCGCCCTGCTTTCTGATGTCTCGATGGCGGTGCTGGGCGGCAGCCTGAAACGTCGTGAGCGTATCTCGGCACGTCTGGGGGATATTTTAAGTCAGCTTTACCTCGCCTCTGCCGTTTTGAAGCGTTATGACGACGAAGGCCGCAACGAAGCCGACCTGCCGCTGGTGCACTGGGGCGTACAGGATGCGCTGTATCAGGCAGAACAGGCGATGGACGATTTACTGCAAAACTTCCCGAACCGCGTGGTTGCCGGGCTGCTGAATGTGGTGATCTTCCCGACCGGACGTCATTATCTGGCACCTTCTGACAAGCTGGATCATAAGGTGGCGAAGATTTTACAAGTGCCGAACGCCACCCGTTCCCGCATTGGTCGCGGTCAGTACCTGACGCCGAGCGAGCATAACCCGGTTGGTTTACTGGAAGAGGCGCTGGTGGATGTGATTGCCGCCGACCCGATTCATCAGCGGATCTGTAAAGAGCTGGGTAAAAACCTGCCGTTTACCCGTCTGGATGAACTGGCGCACAACGCGCTGGCGAAGGGGCTGATTGATAAAGATGAAGCCGCTATTCTGGTGAAAGCTGAAGAAAGCCGTCTGCGCAGTATTAACGTTGATGACTTTGATCCGGAAGAGCTGGCGACGAAGCCGGTAAAGTTGCCGGAGAAAGTGCGGAAAGTTGAAGCCGCGTAATTGAATAACGGAGCCGAAAGGCTCCGTTTCTTTATCCGCTAATTATTTAAAATTAAAGCCATCCGGATGGTTTTCCAGGCTGCCGGTCAACGCCGCGAACAGCACCGTTTTACCATCAATAGAAAGCGCATCGTTCACATTCAACCAGGTGAGTTTCTCTTGCGACGTTTTCTCATCAATAGTCGAGAACAGCCCCGTCATCTGATTAGATTTCTCGGACCACATCACAGCGATACGTTGCGAGCCACAGTCATGCGGTTTGCACGCGCTCATCACCTGATACGTCTCATCTCCCAATGTCACGGTTTGTGCGGGAGTATAAGTACCGCCTTTCATCACCCAGGCAGGCAGCTTATGCCCTTGCACCATCTGATTAAACGCCGCTTTGGTGGTTTCGCCCTTTGCAAGACTGCTAATGGTTAAATCATCCTGCGCCATTGCACTGGTGGCGATGACCAGAGCGGCGACTGTCGTTATTGCCTTAAACATCATTCCTCCCGGGCTTATCCTGCCCATGTGATTAACTCCCTAAAGCCTGGCGATAACACGATAATTTGCAAATCAGATATTTCCAATATCAGCATTTGTTATCAATTTATTCTGCGCTAAGGCAACTGCCTGATAAGGTGTTAGAGTTATAAAACCCTTCGCATAAAGGAGTTGTACACCGTGCCTGGTTTGAAGATTACGCTTTTGCAGCAACCACTGGTGTGGATGGATGGTCCTGCCAACCTGCGCCATTTTGATCGTCAACTGGAAGGTATTACCGGGCGCGATGTGATCGTTCTACCGGAGATGTTTACCAGCGGCTTTGCCATGGAAGCGGCAGCTTCGTCGCTAGCACAAGATGACGTAGTGAACTGGATGACCGCTAAAGCGCAGCAGTGCAATGCGCTGATTGCAGGCAGTGTTGCATTACAAACGGAGTCTGGTTCGGTTAACCGCTTTTTGCTGGTTGAGCCGGGCGGCACGGTACATTTTTATGATAAGCGTCATCTGTTCCGCATGGCAGATGAGCATCTACATTATAAAGCGGGCAATGCGCGAGTGATTGTGGAATGGCGCGGCTGGCGTATTTTGCCGCTGGTGTGCTACGACTTACGTTTTCCGGTGTGGTCGCGCAATCTCAACGATTATGACCTCGCCATCTACGTTGCCAACTGGCCTGCCCCGCGCTCTCTGCACTGGCAGGCATTGCTGACGGCCCGTGCGATTGAGAATCAGGCGTATGTGGCGGGATGTAATCGCGTCGGCAGCGATGGCAACGGCTGCCATTATCGCGGTGACAGCAGAGTGATTAATCCACAGGGCGAGATTATCGCCACCGCCGACGCGCATCAGGCAACGCGCATTGATGCGGAGCTGTCGATGGTGGCGTTGCGGGAGTATAGAGAGAAATTTCCGGCATGGCGGGATGCGGATGAGTTTAGGTTGTGGTGAGTGGGTATTGTGTTTAGGGCCGGGGTAAGACTACGGGTCAGGGCAAGATTACGAAAGCCCGCTCCCCGCAAGGACTGACGCCAGATAGTTTCTGTCCATGGCTGCTTTTCGCATCTTA